>Ga0214472_10000245_pt1 | contig 70874 bp, 64 predicted proteins | sample RVTome_6_FD_207662 | JGI IMG/M metagenome (GOLD analysis project Ga0214472, IMG submission 207662) | Soil microbial communities from uranium-contaminated site in the Upper Colorado River Basin, Wyoming, United States - RVT140D175 | ecosystem: Environmental > Terrestrial > Soil > Contaminated >...
TTTGCGAGGCGGAGTCCGTGCACCACGCGCTGTTTTTCGCCGAGACCTTCGGCACTAAGCTGCATGTCTTCCATATGAGTTCCAAGCAGGCCGCTTTCATGGTGCGCGACGCCAAGGCGCGGGGACTGCGGGTTACGGCGGAAACCGGACCGCATTATCTGCTGCGCGAGCCCAACGACATGGACAATGTCGGCTCGCTGCTCAAGATGAACCCGCCGGTGCGCACCAAGGACCACGCCGACGTGCTCTGGCAGGGCCTGCGCGAGGGCTTCGTCGATACTATCGCCACCGACCACTCGCCGCACACGCTCGACGAAAAGGGCTCGGACCTCTACGGCAAGCTCACCAAGCCGGCGATTTGGGATTGCATCTCCGGTTTCTGCGGCGTTGAGACCGGCGTGCCGCTAATTTTGACCGAAGTGAACAAAGGGCGGCTGACGCTCAACCAATACGTCAAAGTCGCCTGCGAGAATCCGGCGCGGGTATGGCAAGTCTTTCCGAAAAAAGGCGCGATCCGGCTCGGCTCCGACGGCGACATCACAGTCATCGACATGGATAAGCAAGGCACGATCGACGTCAACCAACTGCATAGCAAGAACAAGCCCTCGCCCTGGCATGGCTGGAAAGTCAAAGGCATGCCGGTGCTGACCGTCGTGCGCGGCCACGTGCAGATGCGCGACGGCGAGCCTTGCGGCAACGCGATCGGCAGGATGCTCAAACCGATCATCTAGAGTAACGAGTCCTGAGTCCTGAGGTAATTGACTCAGCACTCGTTACTCAGGACTCAGGACTTTCCGATGAAACGCACCGAACCCTTTGAATTCTACCAACCCGCTTCGCTTCAGGAGGCGGGCCGGCTAATGCGTGAGAACGGCCCCGGCGGCCGTTTTCTCGCCGGCGGGACCGACCTGGTCATCGCCATGAAGGAAAAAGGCTTGGTGCCGAAATATATCGTCGACCTCAAACGGATTGCCGGTCTCTCCGGCATCCGTGAGAAAGGCGACGGCAGCATTGCAATCGGCGCGCTGACAACCATGCGCGAGATCGAGACCTCGTCGCTCATCACAAAAAAATATCCCTTTCTGTCCCAGAGCGCCGCTGAAGTTGGCTCGATTCAGATCAGAAACCGCGCCACCGTCGGCGGCAACATGGCCAACGCGACGCCGTCGGCCGACGTTGCGCCGAGCCTCATCGCGCTGAACGCCACGGCAGAGATCACCGGCGCGAACGGCGATCGCACCGTTGCTTTGGAGGAATTCTTTCGCGGTCCGGGCCAGACCGTCATGGGCACCGACGAGATTCTGACCGAAATTACGATACCCAAAATCGGGCCGCGGCTCGTCGGCGAATATATAAAATTCTCGCCGCGCGAGATGATGGACCTCGCTTACGTCGGCGTCGCCGTCGCCTACAATCTCGGCGACTTAGACAAGAAATGTGACGGTGTGCGGATCGTCCTCGGCGCCGTGGCGCCGACGCCGATCCGCGCCAAGCGCGCGGAAGCCGCCCTCGAAGGGCAGGTTCTGACTGACGCGCTGGCGGAAAAAGTCGGCCGCATCGCGGCGGAAGAAGCAAAACCGATCAGCGATGTCCGTTCCTCGGCGGATTATCGCCGCGCCATGGTCGGCGCCATGACCAAGCGCGCCCTGCTCAACGCCGCCGTCGGCCCGGCGCAGTCGTGGTTGGAACGGCGCGAGAAAAGATACTGATAACATCCTGTCAATGCAAAATGCAGATTGAAAAATGCAAAACGACTGCAAAAAACAATCATCGGTTTTGACTTTTGCATTCTGCAATTTGCATTTTGTATTAGATCGAGAGACAGCATCGGAGCCAAACGATGAAAATTAACGTTCAATTCACCCTGAACGGTAAACCCGTCACCCGAGAAGTTCCGACGCATCGTCTCTTGCTCGACCTGCTGCGCGACGAGATCGGCGTCACCGGCACCAAGGAAGGCTGTGGGACCGGCGACTGCGGCGCCTGCACCGTTATCATGAACGGCAAGCCGGTGAACTCCTGCCTGGTGCTTTCCGGCGAGCTGGATGGCGCGGAGATCGTGACCATCGAAGGGCTCAAGATCGGCCCCGAGCTGCATCCGATTCAGAAGACGTTTTTGCAGGACGGCGGCGCGCAGTGCGGCTACTGCACGCCGGGCATGTTGATGATGTCGAAGGCGCTGCTCGACGAAAATCCAAACCCGAGCGAAGAAGAGATTCGTTTTGCGCTGGCCGGCAACCTGTGCCGCTGCACCGGCTATGCCAAGATCGTCCAGGCGGTCCAAGACGCCGCGGCGATCTTAAGAAACAGATAAAGAGGTTCAAAACGTTCAAGTCGTTCAATCGCTTCGCTCCGTTCAAACCGTTGAACCCTTCAAACGGTTTTCAATACGCGTCCCCCGCGACGAAACGGCTTGAACGTTTTGAACGATTTGAACGGCTTGAACCATCCTTGGGGAGTTAAAGATGTCTGAACTGACAGTCGTCGGCAAACCGATCCAGCGTATCGACGCGGAAGAAAAAATCACCGGCCAGGCGGTTTACGGCTACGATCTTGTCCTACCCAACATGCTCTACGGCAAAACACTGTTCAGCCCGAAAGCCCACGCCAAGATCAAACGGATCAACACGGCGAGGGCTAAAGCTTATCCCGGCGTCGTCGCCGTCGTCACCGCCGAAGACGCGCCGTGGACCCACGGCGAGTCTGTCAAGGACAAACCTTTTCTGGCCCAGGGCAAAGTGCGCTGCATCGGCGAGCCGGTGGCCGCGGTCGCCGCCGAGGATGAAGACACGGCCGAGGCCGCAGTGAAGCTCATCGAGGTCGAGTACGAAGATCTGCCCGTCTACACCGATCCGGAACAAGCCTGCAAGCCGGGCTGCGTGGAGATCCACGAGGACTTCGACAGATACCGCAAGGCCGACTTCATCGTGAAGGGCGCGGCGCCGAACGTAGCCGAGCATTTCAAGCTGCGCACCGGCGACGTGGTTATTGGCTTCAAGCAGTCCGACGTGATTGTCGAGGAGCGCTACTTCGTGCCGGTCATCCAGCATGCCGCCATGGAGCCGCATTCGGCCCACGCGCAGTTTGACAAGGAATCTGGGCGGCTGACGATCTGGGTCGCCAACGACGCGCCGTTTCGCGCGCTCCATGAGATCAGCGAAGCGCTGGGCATGCCGAAGGAAAAAATCCGCTTCATCAATCCGTTCCAGGGCGGGGGCTTCGGCTCGAAAGGCGGGCTCAAAGTAGAGCCGATCGCCGTGGCGCTCGCGTTCAAAACCAACGGCCGGCCGGTGCGCGTAAAATTCACCCGCGAGGAAACCTTCATTTCGACGCTGACGCGCCACGAAGCGGTGGTCTATGCCAAGACCGGCGTGAAAAAAGACGGCACGCTGATGGCGCGAGAGATGACAATTTACTGGGGCGCCGGCGCCTACGCGGAGAAAAGCCCGACGGTCTGCATTCGTGGCAGTCTGCCCGCGCCGGGTCCCTATCGCATTCCGCATGTCAAAGTGGACGGCTACGCGGTCTATACCAACAAGCCCGTCGCCGGTTCCTATCGCGGCTACGGTATTCCCCAGGGCGCCTGGGCCGGCGAGCAACAGATGGATGAGATTGCCAAGCGCCTGGGCATGGACCCCATCGCCATTCGCATGAAAAATATGTTCGTCGAGGCCGATATCTCGTACTGGGGCGAGCAGCTCCACGCCGTCGGCTTGAAAGAGACGCTCATCAAAGCGACCGAGGCGATCGATTGGGGCAAGCCGGCGAAAGCGGCCAGGCCCGGCGTCAAAATCGGCAAGGGCTTCGCCTGCATTCAAAAGCCGACGCGCTCGCCGACGACATCGGCCGCGGGCGTGCTGGTGAACGCCAAGGGTGAAGTCATCGTGCTCGCCGGCACGGTGGAGATCGGCCAGGGCTGCAGCACGATACTCTCGCAGGTCGCCGCCGAAGAATTAAAAGTCCCGCTGGAAAAGGTTCGCATGCACCCACTGGACACCGACGTCATTCCTTTCGACGCCTCGACCACCTCGAGCCGGAGCACCTATCACATGGGCAATGCGGTGCGCCGCGCCTCGATCCACGCGCGCGAACAGATCATGGAAGCGGCCGGCCCGATGCTCGAAGCCAAAGTGCAGGATCTCGGCTACGCCGACGGCAAAGTCTTTTTGCACGACCAGCCCCAGCAGGCATTGCCCATCGGCGAAGTGGTGCGGCGCAAGCTCGGCCTCCACGGCGAGGTGCGCGGCGATGGTTCCTACACCTACGAGATCGGCAAAGATTTGGATCTCGAAACCGGCCACAGCGACCACGCCTCGGCGTTTTACATGTACGCGACCCAGGCCGCCGAGGTCGAGGTGGACGAAGAGAGCGGCCGCGTCCGCGTCTTGCGCATGTCAGCGGCCCATGATGTAGGCAAGGCGATTAATCCTTTGAATTGCGCGGCGCAAATCGAAGGCGGCGTCGTGATGGGCATCGGCTCGGCTCTGCATGAAGAATTGGTCATCGACAACACCGGCAAGGTGCGCAACCCTTCCTTTCTCGATTATCATCTGGTTACGTCCCTCGACATGCCCGAGCTAATTCCGATCGTCGTCGAGTGCCCCGAACCTGAAGGCCCCTACGGCGCCAAAGGTTTAGGCGAGCCCGGCCTAGCGCCGACACCAGCTGCGATTGGCAATGCGGTGACTGACGCCGTCGGAGTCCGGGTTTATGACCTGCCACTCAAACCGGAAAATGTCTTTTGGGCGCTGCAGAAGAAGAAAAAAGACGCCGCGTAGCTCACCAATCTCGTATTGCCGCTATTTTTCGTCTAAAATTCAAAACCACCGGTCAAGCGGTCAACGCTCGGTCGGTGAGCGTGCGTCGAGCGGAGGTAAAGTAATGAACGTTGGCAAGACTTTCTTCATCGCCATCGGCGCATCCGTAATGACGGTTTTCGCCTCGCCGCCGCCCACTGCCTTCGCCGCGGAGCCCGCGCCGAGGACGATCAAAACCGTTCCCGGCATGCCTCTGGCCGGAGATCCCAACAATCTCTATAGCGAGACCCGGCCCGAAAAGCTTAGCCCGACGGTCGCGAAGCATTTGTCGCGCGTCTACGTGCCCGCGCGAAAATCCCACGACGTTGCAGTGATCGATCCGGCAACCTTCAAAGTCATCGATCGTTATCCGGTCGGTCGCAATCCGCAGCATGTGGTGCCGTCGTGGGATTTAAAAACGCTCTGGGTGAACAACAACGCCGAGCACCGCACCGATGGCAGCGTCACGCCCATCAATCCGCTGACCGGAAAACCCGGGACGCCGATTCCCGTCGACGATCCCTATAACATGTATTTCACGCCCGACGGCAGCGCCGCCATCATCGTCGCCGAAGCACATAAGCGGCTCGACTTCCGCGATCCGCACAGCATGGCACTCAAATATTCCATCGCGACGCCCAAGTGCGGCGGCATCAATCATGCCGACTTTGCCATCGACGGCCGCTTCGCGATCTTCACGTGCGAATTCACCGGTACGCTCGCAAAAATCGATCTCGTCGAGCGCAAGGTCGTCGGCTATCTCAAGCCCTCCAAGAGGAAAATGCCCCAGGACGTGCGCGTTTCGCCGGACGGCAAAGTTTTCTACATTGCCGATATGAAGGCCAACGGTGTGTTCTTGGTTGACGGCGATAAGTTCACCGAAGTCGGCTTCGTTGCGACGGGCTTTGGCACGCATGGACTCTACCCCAGTCGCGACGGTACGCAGCTCTACATCGCGAACCGGGGCTCGAACAAAGTTTTCAACAAGTCAGGCGGAAAAGGCAGCATCTCGGTCCTGGATTTTTCCACGCGCAAGGTCGTCAAGACCTGGCCGATTCCCGGCGGCGGCAGCCCCGACATGGGCAACGTCAGTATCGACGGAAAAACGCTATGGCTTTCCGGCCGCTTCGACAACGTCGTCTACGCCGTCGATACGACATCGGGCGGCGTCAAAAGCATCCCGGTTAAGACCGAGCCCCACGGCCTCACCGTCTGGCCGCAGCCGGGGCGCTACTCGCTGGGGCATACGGGCAACTTGCGCTGAGCGGATTAGCTACAGCCCACGTTTTGCGAGATAAACCCGGAGGTTCGGCCGCGCCTGGGATGCTTTGAAACAGTTGTTGCTAATTCTTGATCAGTGCCGCGCATGTGATTTATCAAGTATCAAAACATGAACAACACGTATCTTCCTACGTTCGGCGATTTGGTAAGCGCGGGACGGTTTCTGGTTAATCTACCCAGAGTACTGCGTCATCCCATCACTTCAAAGGAAGCTCACGCGACGCTTCGTGATCAATTGCAGAATCGTGAAGCCAATTTCCTGACGCATGCCAGGGATGCGATTTATCAGAATCATGCGAGCCCTTATTGGCGGCTCCTCAACGTTGCCGGGTGCGAGTACGGCGATCTGGAGCGACTGGTCCGCAAAGAGGGACTGGAAGGTGCCCTGCATTTTCTCTATCGGCAAGGCATTTACCTCACGGTCGAGGAGTCTAAAGGTCGGAGGGCGGTGGTAAGGGGCAGCACCACTTTCGAAATCGCACCCGCGGCTCTCAGTAACCCCAGACTGATATCGGACCTGGTCGGCCAAACCAGCAGTAGCCGCGGGAACTCTACGCTGGTGCCCATCGAGTTTGCATCAGTTCGACGCCAAACAACGGATCTCTTTATCGATCTACAGGCCCGCGGAGGCCTGAACTGGCTTCATGCAATCTGGTTGATGCCGGGTGGCGGCGCGCTGGTCCGAATGCTCCGGTACACGTTCTGCGGTGCGGCGCCGGACCGATGGTTTTCCCTGGCCGATTCAAAGTCGTCCGGCGTGCATCGTCGATATCTCTGGAGCAGCCGCGTTCTCCGCTGGGCGAGCTTTATGGCTGGATTTCCGTTACCGCGACCGAAGTACGTTGGACTGCAGAACCCGCTACCGATCGCGCGATGGATGGAAAACGTGTTGATGAGCGGTAGAACTCCTCATCTTCATTCTTACCCGAGCTGCATCGTTCGTATATGCCAGACTGCGTTCGACCACGGCATCAATTTGCGCGGCGCACAGTTTACAATGGGTGGCGAGCCTACCACGGCTGCCCGTCTCGCGGTTGTTGAGGCGGTGGGCGCACGAGCATCGATCCGTTATGCGACCACCGAAGCCAGCATTCTAGGCCTAGGTTGCATTGCCCCGGAAGCACCCGATGACGTCCATTTTCTTCATGACCGCTGTGCCGTAATTCAGCCGGGCAATGAATCACCACGGGGCATTCCTGCCGAAGCACTTCTGGTGACTTCGATCCTGCCTAGATCTCGGTCAATTTTGCTGAACGTTTCTCTCGGCGATCAGGCGACCGTAATACAGCGGCATTGCGGCTGCGCGATGGAAGCGTTGGGCTGGACCACCCATCTTCATACGATCCGTAGCTTCGAGAAGCTCACCGCCGGCGGTGTGACTTTTCTCGATACCGATCTGATTCACGTGCTGGAAGAGATACTGCCGGTGCGTTTCGGCGGCGGTCCTACCGATTATCAACTCCTCGACGAAGAAAGCCCTGACGGCAAACCAAGAGTTCGCCTCCTCGTCCATCCCCGTCTCGGACCTATGGATCCGGCGCAGGTGAGACAAACCTTCCTCGACGCGATCGGCGCGGGCTCGGGAGTCGAACGGGTCATGATGCTGGTCTGGCGCGACGCCGGGCTGCCGAGCATCGTGCGGGAGGCGCCGAGAGTCACCAGCGGAGGAAAAATTTTGCACGTCCACCTGGATCGTTCAAACCGGCTCGCGGTTAATAACGCTGATTGACAGGGAGCGCCTGCCTTCGATAAAAGGCTCTTTATTCATCGCAGTCGACAGCATCTCTGAAAATCGTTTTCATCGGAGGGAAAATGGCCGGTGAATTGACACTGGATGATTTGTCCAAAATGGCGGCGCGGGCGGGCCTGAAGCTGGCAGAGGATGAATTGCAGAAGTTGCTGCCGGGAGTCAATCGCGCGCTGAGGCAAGTCGCGGAATTGCGGGAACTCATCGCGGATGGCACGGAGCCGGCGAGCGCGTTCAGCGCGCTGAAAGTAGAGAGGGTCTAGCAGCCATGACCGCCGACGATCTCAGCTATCTCAACATCTCCGAAGCTGCCGCCGGTCTACGGCGCAAGGAATTTTCACCGCTGGAGTTGACCAAGGCTTGTCTCGCAAGGATTGGAGCCATCGACGGCAAACTGCATAGCTTTATTACCTTGACGGCCGAACACGCGTTGCGGCAAGCCGAGCAAGCGGAGAAGGGGCTGCATTCCGGCAACGATCGCGGGCCGCTGCACGGCATTCCGATCGCGCTCAAAGATCTCTACATGACCAAAGGCATTCGCACGACCTGCCACTCCGCCGTGCTGGAGAATTGGACACCTGATCACGACGCAACTACCGTGGCGAAGCTCCAGGAAGCGGGCACGATCCTGCTCGGGAAACTCGGCATGCACGAGTTCGCTTTCGGCGGGCCGTCGATGGACGCGCCCTTCCCTGCCGTGCGCAATCCGTGGAACACCGCCCATATCCCGGGCGGCTCGAGCAGCGGCTCCGGCGCGGCGCTTGCTGCCGGTCTCTGTTACGGCGCGCTTGGCTCCGACACCGGCGGTTCCGTTCGCACACCGTCATCGCATTGCGGCATCGTCGGCATCAAACCAACCTATGGCCGCGTCAGCCGCTTCGGCGTGGTTCCGCTCAGTTGGTCCTTGGATCACGCCGGGCCGATGGCGCGCGGCGTCGAAGACTGCGCCATCTTGTTACAAGCCATCGCCGGCTACGACGCCAAAGATCCCGCGTCGGCCAACGTCGCAGTGCCAGACTTTCGCGCCGGATTACGAGATGGAATCAAAGGACTACGCGTCGGCGTGCCGCGCGTTCACTGGTTCGATGAAAACAAAGGAACCGATCCGGAAACCGAGGCGGTCTTTGACAACGCACTGAAGACTCTGGAAAGCCTCGGCGCCGTCATCGTCGAAATCGACGGCAAAGCTTTTTCAATCGCCCGCAAGGCGAATCAAACTGTCTTGGTTTGCGAAGCGTACGCCTATCACGAGCAAACTCTCCAGACTACGCCGATGAAGTTCGGCAGCTCGGTCAGAAGGAGGATGCTCGAAGGAGCTTTTTTAAGCGCGGCGGACTACATCACCGCGCAGCGCGCCAGATCCGTATTAAGCGATCAAATTCGCGCGAATTTCTCCCGCGTTGATGTCTTCGCCGTGCCGGGCGCCGCTCGTCCGCCGGAAGCCTTCGAAAGCATGGATCCCAACGAACAAAATCTCCGCCCGAATTTCACCAATCCGTTCAACCTGACCGGCCTGCCGGCGATCTCCGTGCCCTGCGGCTTCACGCCGGGAAATCTGCCGGCGGGACTTCAGATCGTCGCGCCGCCTTTCGAAGAGGCGACCTGCTTCCGCATCGCCTACGCCTACGAGCAGGCGACGGAGTGGCGTAGCAAACGGCCGGTTTTCTGAAAGCCTGTAGGATGGGTGGAGGCGCCGTGCGCCGATACCCATCGATGGGCTTAAGCCGACTCAGCGTACTCGATTCGGGGCCGGATAATTCGTGATTTCGGAGAGGCAAGTTTCTTGAGGCGAATGAAAACGATTTTATCGCCCGCTGACATTCTCTGTCGTGCCAGCTTGACATTAGCGGCATAGAGTTCTCTGTCGTATTCAGGTAGAAATACCATGGTCGACCGGCTGGGAATCTTGTTGAGGATCTCGGGGTGCTCAATCATGTACTTGTCAAACTCCACTCCAAGAGCGAGATTTTTGTAAGCCAGCTCTTTGCGTTTCATCTTAAGATTCCTTCATATACGTTTCGACGTAACGCTCCCAATTTGTCACGAGGTCGGCAAAAGCTATGTGCAGGGCCTCATTGAAATCCTTCGCAACCATTCGAATTTTATCTGTTGTGCCGTGACGGTGCAATACGTCCAAGTGGGCGAATCCGTGGTGAGTATCATAACGAGCCACCGGGCTCCAGTCATCCGCTAATAGAATTTCCAGTTGGACCATGAATCTCGTCACGCGCCCTTTGTCGGTAACTACAGTAACTCGCAATTGGGTCTGTTGGTCAATGACCCGAAAGAATTCTTTGCGGCCCATTATTTCACGTTAAAAGCTGGTGGCGAGGCCCAATTCGGCAACTTTTCGAAAATCATCGTTTCCCAAACACCCGAAAATACATCTCCGCCAAAGCAGGCTCCATGGTTCGCGCCGCTTCCAATTCGCGCTGAATAGACGGATCGAGCCGCGCGCGGGCTTGCTGTGCCAGTCGAAGGACTTCCTGCTCATCGACCTTCGTCAAACGGCCACCTTCCACGATGACTTCGCCGTTGACGATGACGGTATCGACGCCGCTGCCATTCTCGCAGAAGACCAATTGGCCCATGACGTCGTTGAGCGGCGTGAAGGCCGGAGTATCGCGCCGAAGGAGAACCAAATCCGCGAGCTTGCCGGGCTCGAGCACGCCGGCGTCGAGTCCGAACGCGCGGGCGCCGTTGCGCGTTGCCATGCTAAGCGCCTGAACGGGCGTCACCCACTGGTTGAAGTCACTGCCCGCCTGGTTGTGTATCAACGCCACGAAGCGCAACGCGTCGAACATGTTCTGCCCGTCGTTGGACGCCGAGCCGTCGGTGCCCAATGCCACATTCACACCGGCGGCAAGAAATTGCTTCACCGGCGCGAGGCCGCTGCCGATGCGCAGATTGCTCGCCGGATTGTGCACCGGCGTCGCGCCGCTCTTGGCGAACAGCTCTATGTCCGCCGGTTCGATCCAGATCGAGTGGGCCAGAGAAAGATTCGGTCTCAGAACGCCGATGGAGGCCAGCTGCTGCAGCAACGAGGTTCCGTAAAGCTGTTTGCCCATGACCGCCTGCGCCTTGGTCTCGGCGAGATGGATATGAATCGGCAGGTTTTTCTTTTGCGCCAGCTCGGCCGCGCCGGTCAACAATTCGTCGGTGCAGCGCTGGACCGCCGAGGGTCCGGGGCAACACACCGTAAGCTTCTCCGGATGGTGAAAAGTGTCGATAAAAGCCTCGCACTCGTCGAGCCATGCCTGCGTTGCCTTGGCTTCGCTCGCGCTCATACGCTTGACCTCATCGGAAAGTTTGGAAGCCGGCTCTCCGAGCGGAATCGTCTCCTCATAGTTCTTGTCCGAGAGCGTCAACGCAACCACGTGGCGCAGTCCGAGATCGCGCATGGCGAGAACCGCTGCTCCCGCGCCCATGAAGGGGCAGGCCTGATTGCCGAAGAAATGATCGAGCACCGTCGTCGCGCCGGCTTTCAGCATCTCCAAGCCGCCGAGCAGCGCGCTGGCGTAAAAATCTTCATCGCGCATGTCGCGCAGCGATGCCCGATAATACGTGCGCCATATTTCCAGAGGCTTGCTCGGCATCATGCCGCGCACGAGATTGGCCGGCGAGTGGCAGTGCGCATTCACCATACCGGGCATGGCGATCAGCCGGCCGGCCTCGATCGTCCGGTCAAACGGTCCGGGGGGCGTCCATTCAACCGGGCCGACGTAAGAAAGCCGAGAGCCGTCGATGACGACCGAACCGTTGTCGATCACGTCGTTCTGTTCGTTCATCGTGACGACGACGGCGTTGCGGATGAGTGTTTTCATCGCGGCCTCACACACAAGTAAACGGGGACAGACAACTTTTTGCGGGACTGGCTGCTTTTGTATTTCAAAAAGCTGCCGGTCCCCCTGTCTCCGAAAAAGTAGCCAGTCCCTTAATCCTAACGGCTTGAACGACTTGAACGCTTTGAACTTCTTGAACCTGCATCGCGCAAACGGTCTTACACGAAGCCCATTTTTCGTCCCCAATTCTCCGCGTCCTTGAGAAAATCGACGATTTGTTCGCTGGCGTTCGCGCTGAAGTAACTCTTGCTGAGACCGGTGTCCAAGACATCGTCCCAGTTGGCGAGCACGTGCAGAACGATATCGTTCTTGGCGAGATTGTCGCGCCCTTCGTGCTGGTTCAGCCGGTCGGAAGCATAGTCGAAAACGCACAGGCAGTGGGTCATCTTGGCGCCCGCGCCGCGGATGCCGATATTGAAGCGCAGCTTGCTCAGGCCGTCGGTGATCAAGTCCTCGACCAATAGAACTCGTTTCCCAGCTTCGAGGATACCCTCGATCTGTTTCGTGCCACCATAGCCTTTCGGCTGTTTGCGAACATAGATCATCGGCTTCTTGATGATGTGCGACACGAATGAAGCGTAAGGGATCCCCGCGGTTTCCCCACCGGCGACGACGTCGATGTTTGCCGCGCCAATATCGGTTTCCGCCACCTTTGCGAGCGCGGTGACGATATAATCGCGCTCCGCCGGAAACGACAGGAGCTTGCGGCAATCGATGTAGACTGGTGAGATGCGTCCCGAGACGAAGACGAACGGTTTGTCCTTGTAAACCTGAATCGACTCGGTGGAAAGCAGCATCTCGGCAACTTTTCTCGATACGTCGCTCATGAGGAAGCACCTCTCTCGATATTTGGTTTGAGTCTCACATAACATAGCCCGGCTGCGTTGCCAATATTGCGTCAGGGGTCAGAGGTTTTCCTGCGGCAAGCTGAACTGATAGAATGAAGCCCGATGACGATGACCCCAACTGCATTGCCCCGGGCCAGCATCAACCAGCGCCGCCTGATGCGCGATTTGAACGCCGTCGGGCGCATCGGCATCGGCGACCACGGCGCGGTGACCCGGTTGGTGTTCTCGATCAAGGAGCTGCGCAGCCGCCAGTTGCTGATTCACCTTATGCGCCAGGCGGGGCTCAAGATCCACATCGATGCCATCGGCAACATCTTCGGCCGGCTCAATGGCCATGACCCCAAAGCGCCCGCAGTCCTAGCGGGCTCCCACCTGGACACGGTAATCCACGGCGGCAAGTACGATGGGCCGGTGGGCGTGATCGGCGCGCTGGAAGCGGTGCGGACCATCCGCGAAAACCAGATTCCGCTTCGTTCGCCCGTCGAAGTGGTCTGCTTCATCGGCGAAGAATCGAGCCGTTTCGGCTTCTCGACCCTGGGCAGCAGCCTCGTCGCCGGAGAAGTGCATGCTAAAGACTTGGCCAACGCCGTCGATCAACAGGGAACCAAACTAGAATACGTGCTCAACAGTTTGGGCATTACGCGGCGCAACCTGACTTCGTTGAAGCGCGCCCCGAAGAGTCTGAAGGCGTATCTAGAGCTCCACATCGAACAGGGGCCGATTCTGGAAGCAAAGAAAAAACAGATCGGCCTGGTGACCTCCATTGCCGCGCCGAGCCGTTTCAAAGTGGTCTTCAGCGGCCGAGCGGATCACTCCGGCACGACGCCGATGGAAATGCGCAAGGACGCCCTCGTCGCCTCCGCCCAATTGATCGAATACGTCGAGAAAGTTTGCCGTAGATTTTCTTCGATAGAAAAAGGGCGGGTGGTCGGCACCGTCGGCGCGATGAAGATCGAGCCGGGGGTGATCAACGCCGTACCGGGCAAGACCGATTTATCGATTGATATTCGCAGCACCACGGCCCAGTCGAAGGACCGCGTGGCGCGCATGGTAAAACGACGCGCCCAGGAGATCGCCAGCAGGCGCGGTATCGGCGTCGAGATCTTGCCCATTCGAGAAGAGAATCCGGTCCCTCTCGACAAACGGCTCTTGCGCGTGACCCAAGCGATCTGCGATCAGAAAGGCATCGAGTACGAGATCATGCCTTCGGGCGCGGGCCACGATGCCATGCAGATGGCCAAGATTACTCCCGCGGGCATGATCTTTATTCCGAGCCTGCGCGGCATCAGCCACAATCCCCTCGAATGGACCGACCCGGAGGATATCGGTCTCGGTGCCCAGTTGTTGATGGAAACCATTATTCGAGTCGCCAATGAATAGCGTAAATGGACAAAAGACTCGGGATACCTCCCGCAAAGGCGCAAAGACGCGAAGTTAAGAAATCCGGAATTTAAATTCTCCCTCCTTTGCGCCTTAGCGCCTTTGCGGGAAAAAATCTTTGACGCTATCTGGGTTGGAGCGACAATGGCCAAACCAAAGAACAAATCGAAGAAGCAACGTATCTTGAACGCCGCTCAGGTCAAAGTGATCTTCGAGCGGTTTGCTCGCGAGATGGCGAAACAATACGGCAGCCTAGACCAGGTCGTTTTCATCGGCGTCAGGACCCGCGGCCCCTATGTCGCCAAGCGGCTGGCTGAGATCATCAAGAAGCGCCACGGCAACGAGATTCCGGTTGGCGAGATGGATATCACTTTATATCGTGACGACTTGAACGCGCTCCTGCCGGGCGGCACCATCGACCATACCCGCATTCCCTTCGACATCGCCAACAAGAGCGTAGTGCTCTTCGATGATGTTCTCCACACGGGGCGCACGGTGCGCGCCGCCGTCGATCATTTAATCGATCTCGGCCGCCCGCGCATGATCCATCTGGCGGTAATGATCGATCGCGGCGGGCGGGAGCTGCCGGTCGCGGCGAACTATGTCGGCAAAACGATCAAGCTCGCGGCCGGGGGCCAGGTTCACGTCAGGCTCAAAGAGGTGGATCGAACCGACGAAGTCGTCGTCGAGACCTGACCTCGAGCTAAAATTGAAAGGGAAGCGAAAAGCTATTAAGCTAACGGCAAATTTGATTTGATGCCCGCATAGGGGACACTATGAAAATACCATGCGCCATTTATCGCGGCGGCACGAGCAAGCCGATCTTTTTCCTTGAGAACGACCTACCCAAGGATCCTGAGAAGCGCGACAAAATCGTGCTCGAAGCCTTCGGCACACCGGATGTGCGCCAGATCGACGGCCTGGGCGGCGCCGACCCGCTCACCAGCAAGGTCGCCTATATCGGGGCCCCCGCGGTTCCCGGCACCGACATCAACTACACTTTCGGTTACGTCGGCATCGCCAACCCGGTGATCGACTACACCGGCAACTGCGGCAACACCTCCGCCGCGGTCGGACCCTTCGCCCTGCTGCGCGACTTGATCAAACCCGTGGAACCCGTCACCAAGGTGCGCATTTACAACACCAACACCAAGAAAATCATCCTGGCCGAGTTTGAAGTTCGCGATGGCCAATTCGTCAGCGAGGGAGACTTCCGCATCGACGGCGCGCCGGGCGCCGGTTCGAAGATTCTCCTCGACTTCATCGGCTCCGGAGGCTCCGTCACCGGCAAACTTCTGCCGACCGGCAAAGTGAGAGAAGTAGTGGAGTTCCCCACGCTCGGCACTTTGGAAGTATCGATGGTGGATGCCGCTAATCCATTCGTCTTCGTGCGCGCCAAGGATCTGGGCCTGCGCGGCAATGAAAACATGGATGAGTTCGGCAACAACGAAGAGACGCTAAAGAAGTGCGAAGAGATCCGCTCCGTCGTCGCCGAGATCATGGGCATCGCCAAGGCCGGCGAAGCCACACAAAAAAGCCCCGGCGTTCCCAAGATCGCCGTCGTCGCGGCTCCCGCAAGCTACGACACGCCCAAGGGCAAAGTCGAAGCCTCGCAAGTCGATGTCGTCGCGCGCATGACGGCGCTGCAAAAACTGCACAAGGCTTACGCCGTCACCGGCGCGGTCTGCCTCGGCGCGGCGGCAAAGATCGCAGGGACCATCGTCAACGAGATCTATACGAAAGCTCAGCCGCAAAATTCGGCGGCGGTGCGCATCGGCCACGCCTCCGGCAAATTGCAAGTCGAGATCGAAATCGAAGAACAAAACGGCCAGCTCGAATTAACCAAGGCCGCCCTCGCCCGCACGGCAAGGCTTTTGATGGACGGCAACGTTTACGTGCGCTAGACGACATCCGACTGCGCAGTGATACTCTTGTAGCAGTCTCTTGACAGAACCGGGCCCTCGTGGTGAGTTGCCGCCGCGGGGGCTTTTTCATTCTTAAAGACCATGAGGTTACTATGCGACTCACAGGTTTGCTCGTAATTTCGGCTTTTCTATTGGCATTCACCGGCGGCACCTCGGCCAAAGACGTGGTCATCGTCACCTCGTTTCCCAAGGAGCTGTTCAAGACCTACAAGAAAGCCTTCGAGTTAAAAAACCCTGGAATCACCGTGCCGAATACGCGACGGTGCAGCGCTCGGCGTTCATCGCGCGCAGGCTGCAAGGAAGCAAAGTGGCGCTCGCTTGGCTGACAATAGCGATCATTCTCGGCGTGAGCCTCCTGCCCCACATCGGCATCCTGATTCTTTCGTTCTCGAAAGTCTGGAGTTTCACGCTGCTGCCGACGATGTACACTTTGAGCAATTACGACGAGATTCTCTTCCGGGTGCCGCACTTCGTTCTGAACACGCTGCTCTATACGCTGCTCGCGGCCGCGCTCGATATCGTGCTGGGCGCGGCGATCGCATACGTGCTTTTGCGCAGCCGAGTGGCGGGCAAAAACCTCCTCGACGCCATCGCCACTATGCCGCTGGCGATTCCGGGAGTCGTTTTGGCGGTCGGCTACTTACGCGTCTTCCACGGCTGGGATTTCCCCGGCGCCGGCGGGCCGCTGACTTCCTCCTGGTTTATGCTGGTGATCGCCTACACTATGCGCCGTCTGCCCTACACCGTGCGCGCCTGCTATGCCGCGCTTCAACAAGTTCACATCAGCTTGGAAGAATCGGCGCAGAATCTCGGCGCCAACCGATTGCGAACCTTTATGCGAATCCCGCTCCCGATGATCGCCGGAGGGGTGGTGGCCGGCGGGCTGATCGCCTTCGTGACTTCCTGCGTGGAACTCGCTTCGACCATCATGCTCGTGCCGCGCATCGAGCTCGGCCCGATCTCCTATGGCATCTACCTTTACATGCAGAGTCCGCTGGGGCGCGGCGCGGGAGCCGCTCTCGGCGTCGTCGCGATCCTGTTGGTGTCGCTGGGAACCTACCTGACGCACCGGAAATTTGGCGGCCGCGCCGGCAGCGCGTTTAGAATCTAGCCAAAAGTATTTGAAATTCGGAAACGAAAACGAGATCGGAAAAAACCATGTCTCCTGCAAAGGCGCCAAGAACAAAAAATTCGAAGCACGAAATCCGAAATTCGAAACAAATCCGAATGACCAAAAAAACACGAAATTCCAAACAAATTCGAATCGGGTTCGTCGTTTTGGACTTTCCCAGTTTTGAGCTTTATGTGGCTTTCGTTTGTTTCGGATTTCGATATTCGGATTTCGGATTTTCCTTCAACGTTGTCTTGGCGCGAGGAATTTTCTTGAAGCCATTTTGTCCAACATTTCTGAGGTGAGCGCCTAACCATGCAGGCGGCGGAAGTCAGGCTGGAAAACATCGGCAAGCGTTACGGCGACCCGTGGGTCGTGCGCGGTGTCAGCCTGCGCATTCGACGCGGGGAATTTTATACCTTCTTGGGACCGAGCGGTTGCGGCAAGACGACTCTGCTCAGGATGATCGGGGGATTCACCTCACCGGACGAAGGTTCGGTCTATCTGGACGAGAGGGCGGTAAATCAAGTTCCGCCCTGGGAGCGCGATATCGGCATGGTGTTTCAGAATTACGCCTTGTGGCCGCACCTCACGGTGTTCGAGAACATCGCCTTTGGCCTGCGCGAACGCAAAGTGCCGCGCCGAGAGATCGAAGTTCGCGTGGCCCGCGCACTGAAACAAGTCGATCTCAGAGGCGCCGACAAACGCCGTCCTTCGCAGCTCTCCGGCGGCCAGCAGCAGCGCGTGGCGCTGGCGCGCACGCTGGTCATTCAACCCCGGGTGCTGCTGCTTGACGAACCGTTGAGCAACCTGGACGCCAAGCTGCGGGTAGAGATGCGGCTTGAGCTGCTCAAGCTCCAACGCGGCCTGGGACTGACGACGATTTACGTTACCCACGACCAGGAAGAAGCGCTGGCGCTGTCGACGCGTATCGCGGTCATTAACGTCGGCAAGATCGTCCAGGAAGGAAAGCCGCGCGAGATCTATGAACAGCCCGCCGACGATTTCGTCGCGGCGTTCGTCGGCCAGTCGAACTTATTCACCGGAACAGTTCGGCAAATTATCGGTCAGTCTATTGAGATCGACCTTGGGAGCCTGATGGTCCACGTGGCCTTGCCTGCGGCCGAGGCCCCGCCCAAATCCGGCGCGAAGGTGGTTTTTAGCATCCGCCCAGAGGCGATCGAGCTGTACGGAGAGGGCGGCGGCACGCCCACAGACCGTAACTGTATTGACGGCGAGGTTGTCGCCTCGGCCTATCAGGGTTCTTCCGTCGAATATGAGATCATGTCCATCGGGCAAACGATCAAGGCCCGCGCAATCAATCCAAAAGGGAAGCGGCTCTATCAGCGCGGCGAGCGCGTGTTTATCGTCTTCAGGCCGGAGGATGTCGTTCTGGTGCCGGAGAACGTAGAAGCCGAAAGTTCAAATTTCAGGAACTAGCGTGGAGGACTGTGCCGAGGCAGTCCAATGATGGACAGAATTATGTCTGCGGCGGCGAATGAACTTACCGCTAACCGTATTTCCGCTGTTCAAGGGGAACAGCAGTCGCGGCGTTCGCCTGCGAGGGGAATTTCATCAGCACCCGCGTGCCGACGTTGGGTTTACTGGTGATTTCCAATTTGCCCCCGATGAGGTCCGCCATGCGGCGCGCCACGGTAAGACCGAGTCCAAGACCCGCGAAGGATCGTTGGAGTGAGCCATCGACCTGTTGAAACGGCTCGAAGATCGAATTGATTTTATTTTTCTCGATGCCGATTCCCGTATCCAAAATTTCAATCTCCACGCCGCTGCCGTCGCCCGCCATTCTGGCGCTGACGTCGATTTTTCCCTGGGAGGTAAATTTCACCGCGTTATTGAATGTGTTCTGAAAAATCCGCTCTACTTTAGAACGATCGCTGACGATGTCGACTCGCTCTGCGAATTTCTCGACATGGATCTGCAGGCCCTTTTCCTTCAGCGTGCGGTCGTAACGCTTGACGGTCTCGTCAATGATTTCACCGGCATCGAATTTATCGATGGTCATTGCGCTATCGCCCGCGTTCAATGAGGTCATCCACAGCACGTTATCGATGAGTTCCAGAAGTTCTTCGGAATTACGGTAAACCGTTTCCAGGACCTTTTGTTGTTCGTCCGTCAGCTTGCCGATCACTTGGTTCAGCAACAGATAGACAAATCCCACGACAACGCTCAGGGGCGTGCGCAGTTCGTGCGAGATGTTGCAAAGAAAATCGGATTTAACCTGCCTGAGCTTCGCCTTGGCGCGCCGCCTCTCGAGTCCGCGTTTGACCAGCGACAGTATGTGATTGACGTCGAAGGGTTTGGAAATATAGTCGAACGCGCCTAAACGCAGTCCCTCAATGGCCGTGTCCAGCGAGCCATAGCCAGTAATGATAATGGCTTCAATGTCCGGATCATGCTGCTTAAGTTTTTCCAGAACATGGATGCCGCTGAAGCCCGGCATCTTGAGGTCCAAGGTTACCAGGTCCACCGGATATTGCTCCAGCATCTCGATGGCCTGCCCGCCCCGTTCCGCAAGATGAACGGTGTAGTAGGGATTGAGGATCATCTTCAAGGATTCCCGCGGACCCATTTCATCGTCGACCACGAGCACATGAGGCTTTGTTGCGTCCATGTGACGCACAAAACAGCAAGGAACATGCCACGGCCAGATTGATATTAAGCCGTTAATATAAAAGAAGATTCTAAGACCGGGAGGGAAGTCTGGTGAGTTCCGAGTACATTTTTGTACATCACGTCGATATTTTAACACCGTTGCCGCCGTCCTTGGGCTCGTTGATCTTTAGCTTCTCGATGCGGTACTTGAGGATGCGGCGGCTGGTGCCAAGAAGCGAGGCGGCTTTGGTTTGATTGAAGCCGGTGCGTTGCAATGCTTTGACGATAAGCTCGCGTTCAAACTCGTCCACCGCGTCGCTGAGCGGGCGATCTCCGGTGATCACGTCCTCCTTGAGCGTCGCCGTTCGGTCTGTCGTGCGCATGTTTGCGGGCAAATCGCGCAACATGATCGTTTCATGCGGCGTCAGGATCATCAGCCGTTCAATCAAATTTTCCAGTTCGCGGACGTTTCCGGGCCAGGGATACGATGTGAAGAAATCCACCACCTCGGGGGAAAGGCCTTTGGGCGCGATCGAATGCTCGTGCGCCTTGAGCCGCAGAAAATGATCGAGCAGCAACGGAATATCCTCCGGCCTTTCCCTGAGCGGCGGTAGAAACAGCGAGATAACATTCAGACGGTAGAATAGATCGGCGCGAAATTCTCCCACTTTGGCCAGATACTCGAGATCGCGGTTGCTTGCGGCGATCACCCGGACGTCGACCTTGACCTCGTCCGTGCCGCCTAACCGGGTAAACGTCTCTTGCTCGATGGCGCGGAGAAACTTCGCCTGGGTGGCGAGATTAAGTTCCCCGATCTCATCGAGGAAAAGAGTGCCGCCGTGGGCCAGCTCGAAGCGCCCGACTTTTCTTTGCGAGGCGTTGGTAAACGCTCCCTTCTCGTAACCGAACAGTTCGCTTTCAATCAGCGTGTCCGGCAAAGCGGCGCAATTGACGACCACGAACGGCTTGGCGCGCCGGTCGCTGTTAAAGTGGAGCGCGCGGGCGATCAGCTCTTTACCCGTGCCGCTATCGCCGGTGATCAATACCGTGCTTTTCTTGGCCGCCACCATGCTGACCGCCTTGAACACATCGACGATCTGTCTGGACTTTCCAACGACGTGATCGATCCCGTACTTGCGCCCGACCTCTTCCTTCAGCCGCTCCAATTCCCGCGATAGTTGAATTTTTTCCAGCGCCCGGTCGACGCGCATTCGCAGTTCTTCGACATCAAAGGGCTTGGTCACATAATCGAAAGCCCCCGTCGCTCTGGCAGCGAATGCCGTCCGCGCGGTATTAAGGCCGGTCAGCATAATAATCTGGCACTCCGGCTGAATCGACTTTATTTGCTTGAGCACCGCCAGGCCATCGTCGCCCGGCATCACAATGTCCAGCAACACGACATCCGGCCCCTCATCGGCGACCTTCTGCAGGGTTTCATCGGCCGACTTCGCCTCCAGAACGCGAAAATTCTTGTTAAAGACCATCTGAAGCGACTGCCTGACCCCGGCTTCGTCATCGACTATTAATAGTAGCGGTTGATTCATCATATGTCCGTGCGTTTCCGAATTAGGCGAGCGGGAACTCCAGCCGCAACACATCGCGCTCGCCGCTCACCCCTTCCAGCGCCATGCGGCCGCCGTTTCTTTCCACCAACTGTTTGGCCAACAACATACGGAGCGGCCAGCCCGGGTCGTCAGAACTCGGCGCCGGCGCGTTAAAGTAGTGAGTGATCGAAGCCAGTCGCGCCCCCTCACGCAAATAAGAAATCAATACACAACCTTGCTTCTCAATGTCAATTTCGATTTCGCTGCCGATTCTGGCCTGGGACAAGACCCCAAGGATCGTGTTCTTCAACACATATCTGAGCTGTGACTCATCGGTGCGAATTTCCCGGCCAAAGCCATTTCTTTTCCATTTGATGCGGGTTTGACGCTTGTCGCATTCGCTGCTGGCCTCTCCGAGCACGATTCGGAGTTTCTCTTCGAGCGGCACGTTGGTCATGTGCGGCTGCGTAAAATGGGTGAACTCGATCATGACCTCCAAAAGATCATCCATCCGCTCGATGTCGTTGCCCACCACATCCTGGAAGCGCACGCGGAAATTCTCGTCCTGGTACCTGTCCTCCAAGAGCTGGGCAAACGTTTTGATCGTCACCATCGGGTTTTTCAACTCGTGGGCCAATTCATGGATCATCACGTTCAGATCAGTCGCCTTCGTGTCGCGGTTGCTCGGAGCCGAGGGCGAGCTATCGGACACCCGCGGTTGATCAACGCTAGATTTTAGTTCTCTTTCGATCTTCAGTCCAGCTGACGGAACATCGCCTGAATCCCGCGCATCCAAGGCGTACCCTGCGCTCGGGAAGTCAAACATGAGATCCGACGCCTCTAGTCGATTTTTTCGACGAGCCGTGAGCGTCCGGGCAATCACCGTTTCCAACTCACTCACGTTGCCAAACCAGAGGTAGTTGCTCAACCGCTCCATGGCGGCGGCCGAAAAAGAAACCTCCGCCAACCCCAATGCCCGCGCAAAATACCCGGCGAACCAGCCGGCCAGCGCCGCGATATCTTCCTTTCTCTCCCGTAACGGAGGCAGCCTCAAGGTAAGCGTCGCCAGTCGGTAGTACAGGCCGTCGAGAAAGTCTCCCCGATAGACTTTTTCCAAAAGATCGCACCGCGACGTGGTTACTACCCGCCACCCACCCGAATTGCCCTCTTCCCGTTCCAAGAAGTCCAGTAACAAAGACTGCCCTGAAAGTTCGATTCGGTCGAGGTTCTCAACTAATAAACCCGTTGGCGCCCCGCTGGAACCGCGCTCGGAGCGCAGCTCCAATGCCTTGAGGTCCAAAGAGTCCGCGCTGATATCGGCAGCGTTCAGCGATATCGGAGGGACCGGGCCGACCTGCACGCTAAAGATGGCGCGGGCAACCCGCTCCTGGCCACTTCCCACTTCACCCAGAATCAACACCGGCAAGCCGCTCGTCGCAAATCGATGAACCAAACTGGCCGTGGTTCGGCCCAGGTAAGGATATTCGAGGAATCGGTGAAACGCCCGGTTTTCTCTGCCTCCCAAAGCGTTCGGGCCGTTTGGTAAAATTTCGCGACGGGCCAACAGCTCCTTGACCTTGTCGAGGAGTTCGTAAGGATTGAACGGTTTGGCGAGACATGCGAATTCACCGCGATCTTCGATGGCGCGCGCCGTGGTCTTGGACTCCATCAGAAAAAGCACGGCGCAAGCCGCTTGTGCGGCAAACCGCACCAAGCTCGATACATCGGCCGCCACTGGAGAAGCGACTCCATAAATCAGCAGATCGATGTTTTCATCGGCTCGGACAAGCGCATGAACGCCGGTCTCAAGTGGCCGTTTTAGAACGAGGAACTCGCTCCCTAAAATGAGAGCAAGGGTTTCCCTAACCACCGCCGATTCATCTATGACTAAGACTCGCTTCATTGGCGGAAACTTGACCGTTTACTGGAGGGCGGGCGGTTTTGCCGACGGGGATATTGACGAAAAACGATGTCCCGACCCCAGCTTGACTTTCGACTGTGATATAGCCCCCATGCTCTTGAACAATTTGGTGGGAGATGGAAAGTCCCAAACCGCTCCCTTCGTCCTTGTTAGTAAAAAAAGGATCGAAGATATGGTCCAGATTCTCTTCCGGTATTCCCATGCCGGTATCCTGTATTTCCACCTGAACGAATTGCCCGGCCTGCCCCGATTGGTCTTTGGAATGGGGGCGAGTCGCAATTGAAATCGAGCCACCTCTTTTCATCGCTTGAATGGCGTTAAGAATAAGGTTCATAAATACCTGTTTCATCTGCTCTCTGTCAATCCATACTGCGGGCAGGCCCGCGGTGAAATCCCGAGCGATCTCAACGTTTTTTTCTTTGGCTTCGCTCTCCAGAATACGGATGGTTCCGTCGACGACGTCGTTCATGTTTTCTTGGATAACTTTGGGCCGAGACGGCCGGGCAAAGCTCAACAGATCATTGATAAGCCCGCAAATGCGGTCTACTTCCTTCAGGGCCAACCCCTGGAACCCGTCTCGAAATTCGGCGTCGTTATAGCGCTCCGGCAGTAACTGCGTGAACGTGCGAATCGCCACCAACGGATTGCGAATTTCGTGGGCGAGACCCGCGGTAAGCAAACCCAGGGAGGAGAGTCGATCGGCGCGCCTGAGTGTATTTTGGGATTCTTTGAGTTCCTTCTCCCGCTGCATTAAGCGCTCGGACATCTCATCGAAGGCCGTGGCGAGGCTGCCGATCTCGTCATCCCTCTCGATACGAACGCGATATTCCAGATCACCCTCTTCTATGCGTTTCGCTGCTAACGTGAGCTGCTCGAGCGGCTTGATCATTCTTATCGTGATCACAAAGATGACGATCAATCCCAATATTAAGATGACCGACGCCACCGCTACGGCTCTGTAGGTAGCTTCCGCTATTTCGTGTTCGATCGGTTTCAGATCGAACCCTAATCGAATTCCCCCTAACCTTTCATGTCCCAACTTGACCGGCTTGGAAATGTCTAAGATCCCTTTTCTTTCTTGAGTATCTACGACAGTCTCGTTGGATCTTATAATCCTCTTTCCCAACTCGTCGGTAAACGTCGAAAACAGCTCGCGCTGGTCGGCGTGGAAATCTCCCACAATCCTGCCTTGGTTATCGAAGATATACGCATAATCGACGTTAGGCAGCGCCTTCGCCTCCCGGGCAATCGTTTCAAGTCGGAATGTGTCCAGCTTGTAAAGAGCTCCGGATACACTGAGCTCCATCAGGTTGATACCCGCCTTGGCCCTTTCGCCCATCTGCGCCAACAGGAGGTTTTTCTGGGAGCGAATCGTTAGGTAGGTGATAGTGCCAACCGCGGCGAGATAAAAGAGTCCGAACGAGAAAAAGATCTTTAGTTTCAGGCTGACTCTAAGCTGTCGATTCATTGCCCAATGTTACCACGAATCTACCTCTTTCCCCAGGGATGAAAAGACAAATTTATCTATTGACTTGAATTGCGCCAGCGAGCCTGGAGGGATGTCGTCGAATTTGGTCGTATTCTGCTGCCGCGTCAATACCCCTTGACCGGTTGGGTCCTTTTCCATGCTGATCAAGATTTCCTTCACAGCATTGATGATTTTTGGATCGAGGTCCTTGCGCACCGCCATGAGCTGCCTTGGAACACTCATCGTCTGGCCGATAACCTGTAAGCTTTCTCGAATCTCAGGCTTCAACCTTTCAATTTCTCTGTGGATCGTCGCAGCGGCATCCGCTCGACCGGTGATGAGAACGTTAGTCGCGTTACCGTCCGTCCCATACACATACCCGACCACATCAGGCTTAACCGTGCCGGGAGTCTTGATCTCGACCGTTTTTAGCTTTTTTTCCTCCAAAAGCATTCGCGGCAGAACGCTTGCAGAAGTGGAATGGGGCTCGTCAAATGCGATGACTTTACCCCGTAGATCAGCGAGAGTCTTGATACCGCTGTTTTTCTTTACCACGATGATCCCCGCGTATTCGGCCTCCCCGTACTTCCATTGCCTCAGAATCGGGACGGAACCGGTCCGCTTCGAGAGCACCAGCGTTGGCACAAGGCTGTCATGAAAAAGGTCCACTTTGCCCTCTTTAAGAGCTTGGGCAAGTAAATGCATTTTTTCGACGACCAGGATCCTTCCGGCAGTGATGCCGAGCGGAGTTAACTTTGCTGCCAGGTAGTCAATAAATTCTTGCCGGTCTTTTATCGATCTAACGGGATCGTCGTGGACTCTGCCAAAGACCAGCACCTTTCCCTCGGCCGCGAACAGGGAAGAATTGAAAAATAGCGGAAACTGAAGGAAAACGAACAAAAGTAGAAATGTTCTGACAGCGCCCATTGGTGTCTCCTTCATCATTTGTGGGCTAGAGATCCGGCGGCAAGAGAAGCTGTAACATCCGCCTGTTCGCTCGATGACCTGGGAAGTGCCAGACAGGCCAAAGCGGAAAAAAGCGTAAGCAGAGCGGCAAAATAATAGGCCCAACTAAATCCCATGGATTCGGCCAAAAGACCTGAGGCGAAAACCCCGATCGGTTTAAAGACGTTGCTCAGGGTTGTGTAGGTCGCAAGATCAAGGGATGTCTTTTCTTCAGTGGCAAAGTCTAGCATCAGATGATTATAATAAACCATCGCCGCGCTAAAGAAAAACATATAAATAAAGACCAGTACCAGGAAAGGATAGAGCGTCGTCGTCAGGGACAAAGCCAAGCTCACCGGGATGAGCACCAACCCGCCCAGGACCAACAGTTTCCTGGGCTCCCAGCGCAGGTTCACGTACTTGGAAAAAAAGGTGACGATCAGGCCTTGGAAGATATATTCCGCCATCATGACGGTACCGACGAATGCCGGAGCGACGCCGAGAACTTTGGTCAGATAAATAGGTAGAACAACCACTCCCCAGGCGTCTAGAGCGCCGTTAAGCAATCCAAACCCCAGCCCTAAAGTTTTGATCTTTTTGTCGACCGCTCCCCATATTTTGTGTACCGGCAGCTTAACTTGTTCCTGCAAATCCGGCAGATAGCGCACAGCCACCAGAGCGGAGACCGCGGTAAACACGGCGAACACCAGGAGCGTATCCTCGATCGTCATAACCGCAATCAATAAGCCGCCACCGATCATTCCTATTCCCTTGGAGGCCTCTTTGAGACCAAGGATCATGTTGATGAGGAATCGCTGCTTTTCCTTAAGGGAAAAATGCTTGACATAAACCGCGCTGATATCGGCCATGTAGAGCAGTCCGCGGATGAATCTCTCCATGTATATCAAGGCAAAACTCGGAACCATGTAAAAGGACGAGATTAGACTATGGATCGTCAGCCCGGTGATGAAGGTGCGTTTATAGCCCCATCGGTTAAGCATCACGCCTATACCCAGCGGCGCGAAGATCTCGGCGAACTTGAACAAAAAAAAGAGAAAGGCGATCTTAGATAGCGACACTCCGACGGAGGCATAATAGACGGGAACGATTACCCTTAGCGCGCCATTGGTCAGGGCCGCGCTCCAGTATCCCAAAGCAACCATCGCAATAGTCCACTTGTGGCTTACCGTTGTGTTATCCGTTGACGGCATATTGCTTGCTACCCCAGCGGTTGGCTATTGGCCAGGTAACTCTCGATCATCCGGACAAAAGTATCCGCTTCCTTATGCTGTCTGAGCGGCCCTTTGAATAAAAAACCCATTCCCTCAACAGGCTTTAAAAACTCCCTTCGCCAGATGGGATACCTTCGCTCTAATTCACGGAACCAAATCGGTACGCCACCCTCTACGTACTTCGTCTCCAAAATGACCTTGTCCGCTTTGCCAGCCGGCTTATCGATAAGATACTTCAGAGAATCGTTGTCGAAAATATCGCTCGAAACGTGGCGGTACTGTACATCCCAGTCAATCGATAGGCGCTCGCCCTTGCCCTGAAAGGCTACGCGCTTGCAAAGAACCAAGAGGATAGGTTTCAAGCCCATAGAAAGGACCGTTTCCTGAGTCTCCCGATACAAGTCGCCAATGACATCCCGTCCGGCTCCGTTTTCGTTACACTCGAACACGGTTTCCCCGGCGTCTCTACCTTCCAAGAGCTCCAGAAGCGCAGATTTTGTTAGTCGGATTCTTCTTTTTTTTCTACGTTCGCCTACCGCGGTCTTAACCTCGACCCAAAAATCCGTTATCGGCTGTGGCAGGCGGCCGAACATTTCGTAAGTCCTCACCCGGACAACCATCAGGCGACGGAAGAGGCTATAACGCAAGAGATCGCAGTCTTTGTTATCAAAGTACACGCTGCCCACAGAGGTAATGTCCTGTACAGGACCGAGCCCATAGGGGCCTAAGATCGACCGTAGATCGCGCCAAAAACCGGCAACCTCGTTTTCGCCGATCCCTATCTGATATTTTCGTTCGATCCGGTCGTTAAAAGGTGGGACTTTCATTACTCTCATCCCGACAATCCGCTTCAGTGGTTTTTCTTTCGCTGAACATTCGAGTTCCGCATGAGCCAGGCATCGATCAAAGACCTCTTGAAACGCCATTGATTGCCGACCTTGAACGCCGGCATTTCTTTCTGCGCAATTAAGCGATATACGGTGAACTTATCAACGCTGAGGTAGCCAGCGACCTGCTCTACAGTTATTAATGTTTCTCGCATCGTATCAATACCTATGGCAACCATTGGCAACAGCTGGCAACTATATAAAAAATTGCCATTACTAGTCAACAATTATTTGAGGGAGACTACCTTGGAACGGCCATGCTGATAAAAATTGTAATAATTTCAACCTCTTTCGTTCTGTTTGGGTTATTTGCGATTGATCGCCGAGACATTTTTGCCGGTGGTTTCATGGTCCCGCATCAAACCGCAAGGGGATTGGGCCTTGCTAGCGCTGTGACCGCCGGCATCGACGATCCTTCAGCCGTTTATTACAATCCCGCAGCGCTCAGCGAGGTAAACGGAAACAATCTCTTGGTCAGCGGAAGCTATATCAACGTCATCAGCAGCGTGGAAAACAGCGGGCGAAAGGCGGTCAACAAACACGATGACAATTTTCTCGCCTCGTTATTCGCCAACTATCACATTCCCGGCACCGATTTCACAATTGGCATGGGCACGTACACGCCATTCGGATTGGCAACGACTTACGAGAAGCCTTTTACGCGATTTGCCGCTCAACGCACCGAGCTGAAGACCCTCTTTGTGACACCGGCGCTTTCCTGGCACCCGTCAAGATATTTTTCAGCGGGCGCCGGGTTCAGCTTTGTTCACTCATCCGGTCTCTTTTCTCGGGCCGTCTGTTTCGCGCCGCCGGGCGTGCCCGACCCGATTACCGGCGCGACGGGATGCACCGTTCCCGGAGGTCTGCTCGAAGGAAGGCTTAGATTGACCGACACGGCGAACGCGTTCACTTACAATATCGGCCTTTTGGCAAAACCCACAGACACCGTCAAAATTGGCTTCAGTTACCGGGCGCGTGCGGATCTCATTTTCAACGATGCCGATGTTAAGTTCGGGGGGGCCGGATTCGCGGCCAATCGAAGCATCAAAGCGAGCGTGCGGCCAATCCCGCTGCCGCCGGTCATCGACGTTGGGGTCTTTTGGCAAATCAATCGATCCTGGGGAGCCGAATTCGTCTATGAGCACGCTCGCTGGCGCGAGTTCAAGAGATTTGCCGCGCTGTTTCCAACTACGACGGCCTTTCTCGGTACTCCGGTCCCCGGCTTCAACCTACCTGAGAAATGGAAAGATACCAGCACGCTGCGGCTCGGCAGTTATTATTCGTTGAACAAGAATTGGGAAATCAGGGGTGGCGTGACGCTGGGAGAAACACCGATCCCTAACCGGACTCTCAACCCGGCGATTCCAGGCGCCGACCAGTTGTCGCTAAATGGCGGCTTCGGCTACAGATTGGCAAGTCTTTCGGTCGATCTCGGCTACGCGGCGGTCTTTTACAAAACGCGGCGGATAACCAACAATGAGATCGAAGGACTACCAGCGACAGGCGTCCCATTCACCGGCGCTCCGGGCAAAGACAAGCACGAAAACTTCAACAACTTCGTTTCTTTATCCTTTGGCTATCGTTTTTGAGACGGCCGATCGCAGGATTTTCTGATCGGGGCCTTACTCCAAGACCGGCAGAACTAAGGCTTCTTACTCCCTCTCTCTATCTTCGCCCAGGTATCCCGCAAGGTGATGGTTCGGTTGAATACCAGCCGATCCCCGGTTGACTCTGCGGAATCCACGCAAAAATAACCGAGCCTTTCGAATTGATAGGTGCTCCCAGGTGTCGCGCTGGCAAGATAGGGTTCAATGCGGCAGTCCGGCAAGGTTTCGAGCGAGCGAGGATTGAGATTGGTTCTCCAATCGACGCCGTCAGGGAGATCGTCGGTATCGTCCTTGGTGAAAAGATGATCGTAAAGCCGGACCTCGGCCTGTATCGCGTGGGCAACAGAAACCCAATGGATCGTTGCTTTTACTTTGCGACTACTCCGAGAAGAGCCGCTCTTGGTCTCTGGGTCGTAAGTGCAGCGCACTTCGGTCACGGCGCCGGTGGCGGCGTCTTTAACGACTCCGACGCATTTGATGATATAGGCGTAGCGTAACCGGACTTCGCTTCCCGGCGACAAGCGAAAATATCCCTTGGGCGGCGCTTCGCGGAAATCGTCTTGCTCGACGTATAAGACGCGCGAGAAAGGAACCTTTCGTGTTCCCATCGAAGGGTCTTCCGGATTGTTCACCGCTTCCAATTCCTCGGTTTGGTTCTCGGGGTAGTTCTCGACGACGACCCGAAGCGGGCGCAGGACCGCCATGACGCGCGGCGCCCGTTTGTTCAAATCCTCCCGGAGGCAATGCTCAAGCATGGCGATATCCACGGTGCTGTTGCGCTTCGCCACGCCGATGCGCTCGCAAAAGTTCCGGATCGCCTCCGGCGTATAGCCTCGCCTGCGAATACCGGCGATGGTCGGCATGCGCGGGTCGTCCCAGCCGGCCACATGGCCTTCTCTTACGAGCTGGAGCAATTTTCGTTTGCTCAGAACCGTGTGAGTGAGGTTCAGACGCGCGAACTCGATCTGCTGCGGGTGGTGAATATATAGCTGATCGAGAAACCAATCGTAAAGCGGGCGGTGGTCCTCGAATTCGAGCGTGCAGATCGAGTGGGTGATCCCTTCGATGGAATCCGACTGGCCGTGGGCGAAGTCGTAAGTCGGATAGATGCACCACTGATCGCCCGTGCGATGATGGGCCGAGCGCAGCACGCGGTACATTACCGGATCTCTCATGTTGATGTTGGGCGACGCCATGTCGATCTTGGCGCGCAGCGTGCGGCTGCCATCGGCAAACTCGCCAGCGCGCATGCGCTGGAACAGGTCCAAATTTTCGTCGACCGAGCGGTCGCGGTAGGGACTGTTCTTGCCGGGCTCGGTCAGCGTGCCGCGGTACTCGCGCATCTGTTCGGCGTCAAGATCACAGGCGTACGCCTTGCCGGATTTAATCAACTGAAGGGCGAACTGATAAAGCTGCTCGAAGTAATCAGAGGCATAGAACTCTCGATCGCCCCAGTCGAATCCAAGCCAGCGCACGTCTTCCTTGATGGACTCGACATACTCAACTTCTTCTTTGCTGGGGTTCGTGTCATCGAAGCGGAGATTACAAAGCCCGCCGAACTCGGCGGCGAGGCCGAAGTTGAGGCAGATCGACTTGGCGTGGCCGATGTGGAGATAGCCATTGGGTTCGGGGGGGAACCTCGTGTGAACTCGGCCTTGGTTCTTACCCGCCCTGCGATCTTCCGTGACGATGTTTCGAATGAAATGGGATGGCGCAGCCTCGCCCGATTCCTCCGCCGCCTTTACACCTACTTCCGTTGGTTTGTTTGCCACGAACTCTTCTCCCGATTGAACGATTTATATTAGCATAAGCCGAGCGAACTTTTAACGCGCCGTTGACGCCATTTTTGCCGCCTGTTAGCTTACCCGCATGACGGAGGTTCGCACGCGCTTTGCGCCGAGTCCCACAGGTTACCTGCACATCGGCGGTGTCCGCACCGCGCTCTTCAACTATCTCTTCGCCCGCCACCACGGCGGCAAATTCATCCTGCGCATCGAAGACACGGACCGAGTGCGCTCCACGCCCGAAGCGATCCAGGCGATCTTGGAGGCGATGAAGTGGTTGGAGCTAGACCATGACGAAGGCCCCTACTATCAGACCGAGCGCTACCCGCTATACAAAGAGAAGATCCAGGAACTGCTGGCTAAAGGCAAGGCCTATCCCTGTACTTGCACGCCCGAGGAGCTCGACGCCAAGCGCCAGCGCGCGATGAAAGAAAAACGCAAGCCGTCCTACGATGGCACTTGCCGGCCGGCGGACGATGCCGTGGCGCCATTACCGTCTGGTAAAGCGTACACCGTTAGATTCCGCTCGCCGCGGGACGGTGCGACGGTGGTCAAAGACGCCGTCAAGGGCGATGTGGTTTTCGACAACCGCGAGCTCGACGACCTGATCCTCGCGCGCACCGACGGCACGCCGACCTATAATTTTTGCGTCGTCGTCGACGACATCGACATGCGCATCACGCATATTATCCGGGGCGACGATCATCTGGCCAACACGCCGCGGCAAATTCAGCTCTATGAGGCGTTCGGCCATCCCCTGCCGCAATTCGCCCATGTGCCGCTGATCCTCGGCACCGACAAGGCGCGCTTGAGCAAGCGGCACGGCGCGACCTCCGTTACCGCCTATCGAGAGATGGGTTACCTGCCGGAAGCAGTGGTCAACTATCTCGTGCGGCTCGGCTGGTCCCACGGCGATCAAGAAATATTTTCCCGCGCCGAGCTGATCGAGAAGTTTTCTCTGGATAGCGTCGGCAAATCGGCCGGGGTGTTCAACCCGGAGAAGTTTCTCTGGCTCAATTCTCACTACTTAAAATTGAAATCTCTTGCGCAGCTAGCCGACGATGTTATGCCGTTCATCGCGGCGAAAGGCTTCCCCGTGCCGCGCGATAAACCTTGGCTTGAAAAAATGGTAGCGACCTTACGGGAGCGAGCGAAAACCCTGGCCGAACTTGTCGAGTCGGCGCACTACTATTTGACCGATGATATCAGCCTCGATGAGAAAGCGATTAAAAAACTTCTGACACCGGAGGTCGCCGAGCCGCTGAAGAGCCTGATCGGCAAGTTGACGGCACTGAACGACTTCAACGAAGCCGGCGTCGAACGGGAATTCACCGCGACGCTGCAAGAACATGGGATACCGATGGGCAAACTCGCCCAGCCGGTTCGCGTCGCGTTGTCCGGCGGCACCGCGAGTCCAGGCATCCACGACGTTATCGCCGTGCTCGGCAAAGAACGCACGCTCAAGCGGCTCCAGTCGGCGCTGGATTACATCCACGCACCTACGTAAGGCCGTAACGGGCGAACCGTCCCGGCCGCAAACCTGTCGTATTGACGAACCAGTTTTACCAGATCCTGTTGACCGCCTTGGCAAGGATACGGAGCGAGGCTAATGGGCGCCGCCACGCCAGAAATTGAGGTTATGATACGAGTTCTTCAGTGGTATGCCGGCTCGCTCGAGCTGCGTAACCGCATGGGCAATTTCCTGAAACGTCATGTCCTGAACTGGATTATTCTCTCGGTACACAACAAGCATCCCATCGTGGCTTTCACTGCGGGACATCCACTTTTCGTGTAACTCTATAAAGTCACCAGCATTAGCGGTGAGCAAAACCAGATGATGCGCCGCCGCGTAACGGAGATGCTCTTGATCGTTCTGCCCGCGCGTCCCAGTAGTTCTCGGCGAAAAAACCTCATGTCCCCCCTTCTGCAATAGGCCAAATCAAGTGAATTCGCGAGCGGGGTTCAACCCCCGCTCGCGACCAAAGGGGATGCTCGCCCCCTTTGGAAACCCCATTTAATTGTGCCCGCCTCAAGAGGCGGGGTTTACTCAGAATCAACGCGTTAGAATCCATGTCATCATCAAGGTAAACCTTCATGGGCGATCAGACGGGCGCCCTTCGAAAAACCCTCCTTGCTCCAGGGTCCCTCGTTCTCGATCCTTTTCTTGACAGATGATCGACCAATTCTCTTGGCAATATTCTAGGGCCTCATAAACGGCCTCCAGTTTAATGTCGCGATCCTTCGCTATCTGCTTCGGCGCCATCCGGGAGATGTACCGGTCATGCCAGATGGTAGAGGCACGAACACCTGCCCCGCGCAAGCACATCTCCCGACTCCGCTTGTCTGAACGGGTTTCAAGATAAAGATACTTGGCCTTGGCCTTCATTCTAGCCTCCCTTAGGTGCACTGCATCGGTCTTCTAACTCGTAACATGGTGAGTCGGCGCTATCAACTTAACAAAAGCCCAACTGGTTGCCTTGACTCTCCTTGGCAATTCTTTTAGTTTTAGTCCTCTAGCGCCTTGAGGAGTCGGCTAATTGGTAAGCCACCTGACTCTGGATCAGGCGATTGTAGGTTCGAGTCCTACCTCCTCAGCCATGGTCCCATCGTCTAGCGGTTAGGACACCGGCCTCTCACGTCGGGAACACGGGTTCGATTCCCGTTGGGACCACCAAACTCATTCTACGCTTTTTCCCGAACCCTGAAACCCATTCGTCTGCTCACTCTTTTACCGCGCGAGCGGCACTTTGGTCACCGGCCTTGACGGGTTCATCACTTTCCAGATAACTAAGAAGTTCATCGGCAACGGATGACCGGCATTAACCACAGGAGGCTATCAAGATGAGCGAGAGCATCAAAAAATCTACCCAGCGCTGGCAGTCGGATGTGATCGTCGATTTGATCAAGCAGTACGGCTTCCCCTATATCTCGCTCAATCCCGGCGCGAGCTTTCGCGGCCTGCACGATTCGCTGGTCAACTATGGCGAGAATGATCCTCCGATGCTGCTCTGCCAGCATGAGAAGATCGCCGTGCAGATCGCCCATGGCTACGCCAAGGCGACCGGCAAGCCGATGGTGGCCATCGTCCATGACGTCGTCGGCCTTTTGCACGCTCCGATGGGGATCTACTACGCCTACATCGACCGCTGTCCCGTGTTCATCGTCGGCGCCACCGGACCGATGGACGAAAAGTATCGCCGCCCGTTCATCGACTGGATTCACACGGCATTCGCCCAAGGGGACGTGGTGCGCCAATTCACTAAATGGGACTATCAGCCCGGCAGCATCCACGGCGTGCCGGATTCGTTTGCCCGCGCCTACTCGATCATGATGAGCGAGCCCCAGGGCCCGGTCTACATGGTTTACGACTCGGCGCTGCAGGAAGGCGCGCTGAGAGAAGAACTGGCGCTGCCGAAATTCGCGGTCAAGGTTCCCTCGCGCATCGCGCCCGAGCCGGCGGCGATAGAAGAAGCCGCCGACATGCTCGCCGCCGCCGGCAACCCGCTCTTGCTCACGGAATACGCGGCGCGCATGCCGATCGGCTTCGACTCCACCGTCGCGCTCGCCGAAACCGTCGGCGCCTCGGTCTTCGACATCAATAAGCGGCTCGGTTTCCCCAACCGCCACCCACTGAGCGTGAGCTTCCACGGCGACGCCTTCAAGGGCGTCGATCTGGTCGCGGCGCTCGACGTGGTCGACTGGACGCGCGGGTCGCACAAGCTCAACACCCAGACGCGCGAGATCACGGTGGTAACGACGCCCGACTGCAAATGGATCGATATCGGTTTCGCCGACATCGAGATCAGCAAATGGGCGACCGACTACAACAAGCATCACAACTGGGATCTGCGCGTGCTCGGCGACAGCGCGCTGACGATTCCGGCGCTGATCGCGGCTTGCCGCAAGCGCATCGACGGCAACAAGGCGCTAGCGTCACGCATCGAAGAACGCAAAAAAAGCATCGGCGAAAGACACGCGCGCCAGTGGCAAAAGTGGCAGGATCAAGTCAAGGAGCAGTGGAACGAGCGGCCGATGACCGAAGCGCGTCTGGCACACGAGATTTGGCAGGTCATCAAAGATGAGGACTGGGTGCTCACCGCCAATACACTCAAGGAATGGGTCCATAAGGTTTGGGACTTCGACAAACCCTATCGCCACGTGGGCCGCGAGCTCGGCACCGGCACGCAGATCGGCATGTCCATCGGCGTCGCTCTGGCACACAAAGGATCGGGAAAGCTCGTCATTGATCTCCAGCCCGACGGCGATCTGATGTTCGATTTGGGCGCGCTCTGGACGCCGATTAAATATCAAATCCCGATGCTGATCGTGATGTACAACAATCGCGCTTACTACAACGACTGGGCGCACCAGATACACATGGCGCACCAGCGCGGCACCGATCCGGCGCGGGCCTATATCGGCATGGACCTCGAAGGCCCGCCGCCCGACTTCGCCCATATCGCCAAAGGGATCGGTTGGTACGCCGAGGGCCCCATCGAAGATCCGGCCGAAGTCGGCCCGGCGGTGCGCCGCGCCATCGAGCAGGTCAAAGCCGGCAAGCCGGCCCTGGTGGACGCCGTCGTCTGGCGGCGCGGGGAGAACGCGTAAGAGTCAGCGCGGAGAGTTGACGCATAATTCAGATCGAGTCGATCCACGGCCACCTGCTGTTTCGTCTTGACAAAAAGGTAGGGGGGTGATGTTTATATTGCGTTCTTGCCCTTGTAATCGCAACGTACGGACAATGCGCTAAACCCATTTCTCCTCTCTAAAGTTGGCGCAATCTCAACGCCGCCTCGTAGAGGGCCTAAAAGATGGCTGCCAAACTAGGACTGCGTCGATCTAATCTGCACCGGCAGTTTCCGCTCCGCTCACACCTGACAGTGCTCATCCTTGCAACGATGATTCCGTTGCTCATTTTCTCCGGACTCATGATTTATATTTTGACCGAGAGCGAGCGCGCCACCTTCCGGCGCGGCGCGACCGAGCGCACGCTCGCGCTGCTGACCGCAGTTGACGCGGAGCTGAAAAGCTCCATCACCGCCCTCGAGGCCCTTGCCGCCCTGCGCGTTTTTGACAGAGACAACCTGCAGGACCTGCGCGCCGAAGCAGAACGCGTGCTTAATACTCAACCGGATTGGTTCACTATTGACCTCGCTGCCCCCTCCGGCCAGCAGATTGTGAATCTCCTGCGCCCGCCCGATGCCGAGCTTCCGATAACCCCGGAGCGCGAGAGTTTTGAGCAGGTGTTGCGAACCGGAAAACCGGCGGTAGGCCGCCTGGTGCAGGATCCCGTCACCCAGAGGCCGGAGTTCTCAGTTCGTGTGCCGGTCGTGCGCGACGGCGTCACGAGATACGTGCTCTCGGCTGTGGTCAAGCCGGAGACGATTGGCAGGCTGATCTTGGCGCAAGGATTGCCGTCGGACTGGGTGGGGGTAGTGCTCGACGGCAATCAGCGAATCGTGGCGCGAACCGTAGCGCCCGGGCGGGCCGTGGGCCAGCTCGCGTCGGAGAGCCTGCGGTCAGCCCTCTCTCGCTCCTCGGAGGGATGGTTTCGTGGCAGCACCATAGAGGGTTGGCCGGTCTACACGCCCTACAACCGCTCGCCGTTCAGCGGCTGGTCCGTAGCCATGGGTATCCCCGCTACCGTAGTCGACGCGCCGCTTCGCGGCCCGATTTTATACGTTGTTATTTTCGGCGCCGTCTTGATGGGTACGGGGTTCGCCCTTGCATGGACGCTCAGTCATAAAACCGTCCGCGCCATCCAATCCGTGGTCGGCGCGGTGACATATTTAGGTTTAGGCAAAGACACAGGAGCAATGGGAGCAACAGCAAGTGATGTACCTACCCGCATCTCCGAGGTCGAACATCTTAGAGATGCATTTTCAAATGCCGGCCGGCTTATCCAGGAGCGCTCGGCGCAGCGGGACCAACTCGAAGAAGTTTTGCGCCACGACATTGCGGAACGCGAGCGCGCTGAGCAATTACTCGAGCTTCAGATCGCCGCAAGCCGCGCTTTGACCGAATCGCAGGATCTCAGGCAGGTCGCACCCAAAATCGTTCGATCGATCTGCGAAATCGCCGACTGGGAGGTCGGCGCCGTCTGGGAAGTGGATCGAGACGCCAATGAATTAACCTCCGTGGATGTCTGGCATGTTCCTGCCGCGGATGTGCCGGAGTTCGAAGCAGCGAGCAAGCAATTACGGTTTGCTCCTGGCGTTGGATTGGCGGGGCGAGTCTGGAGCAGTGATGAGCCGGCGTGGATCTCCGATGTAACGAAGGACAGTAATTTCCTGAGAGCGCCGCAGGCGCTCAAGGAAGGACTGCGTACCGGCGTTTGTTTTCCAATCAAAATCGGCGCGGATGTTCTCGGCGTCGTCGAATGCTTCAGCCGCCAGATTCGAGAGCCGGATGAAGCGTGTCTCCAGACGCTGGTGACCATCGGTAATCAGCTTGGCCAATTCATCGAGCGCGAGCGCGGCGAACAGGCCTTGCGCGAGAGCGAGGCGCGCTTTTCGGGTATGATCACTTCGGCGATGGACGCCGTTATCGCCGTGGATGCCGCCCAACGCATCGTCCAGTTTAATCCCGCCGCCGAGCAGATGTTTGGTTGCGCGGCCGCGCAGGCGCTCGGCAGTCCGCTCGACCGGTTTATCCCTGCTCGTTTCCGCGAGGCGCACCGCAGACACATCGAGGGATTCGGCAATACCGGTGTCACCAATCGTCGCATGGGGGCGCTGGGCGCGTTGCGCGGTCTGCGGGCCAGCGGCGAGGAATTTCCCATCGAGGCGTCCATCTCGCACATGGAAACCCGCGGCCAACAGCTCTTCACGGTGATTCTCCGCGATGTCACCGAGCGCGAACAAACAGAGCGCCGCCGCGATGCCGATTTTGCCATTACTCAAATCCTCGCTGAGTCTCCGTCGCTGCGCGACGCGACGCCGAGGATTCTTGAGACCATCGGCGAAACCTTGGGTTGGGAGGTCGGTGAGATGTGGATACCGGACGGGAACGTGTTGCGCTGCTTGAAGGTCTGGTGCGATCCTTCCATATCCGTGGACGAGGTCGTGTCGGCGAGCCACGAGCGTTCCTTTGCGCCGGGCATTGGCTTACCGGGACGTGTGTGGACAAGCTTGAAGCCCGCGTGGATTCCCGATGTCAGCAAGGATGACAATTTCCCGCGCGCGCCTTTTGCGGTCGAAGGAGGACTCCACGCCGGCTTTGGGTTCCCGATCCTCTTCAGTGACAAGGTCTTCGGTGTGATGGAATTTTTCAGCCGCAAGATCCGCGAACCGGATCATGCCATGCTGGCGATGTTCGACAGTGTCGGGAGCCAGATCGGACAGTTCATGGAGCGCAAACGGGCGGAAGAGGAACTCAGGAGAGCTAACGAGGAGTTGGAATCTCGAGTGGCGGAGCGGACGGCGGAGCTTACCAAAATGAACGCCGATCTTTTGCAGAGCCTCACCGAACGCGAAAGGCTCGAAGAGCAACTGCGCCAGTCGCAGAAGATGGAAGCGGTCGGCACGCTTGCCGCGGGCGCCGCTCATGAATTCAATAACGTCCTGGGCATTATCCTCGGCTATCTTCGCGAGCTGTCGAACCAGGAGGAGCCGGCTCAGGATCGTTCCCACCATCTGAAGGTCATTACAATTGCGGCAGAGCGCGGTGCCGCGGTCGTGAAGCAGTTGCTCGCTTTTGCTCGAATGCCCAACGTGGAGAAAAGACGAGTCGATGTCAATACCTTTGTCCACGACACCGTGGACGTCATTAAACCGCTCCTGCCGAAGACGATTACACTGCTGCTCGATCTCGACGCCACTCTGCCGGCGATCCAAGCCGATCAAAACCAATTGCAACAGGTTTTGATCAATCTATCCGTCAATGCCCGGGATGCCATGGCGGGAAGCGGCACTCTCTCCATTCGGACTTCGAGGGCCCTGGCCGAGGACCTTCGCAGCGTTTTTCCCGAAGCGAGCGGCGACTACATTTGCATCGAAGTTTCCGATACCGGCACCGGAATGGACGAAGAGACCCGCCGCCGTATTTTCGAGCCGTTTTTCACCACCAAGCAAGCGAAAGGGGGCACCGGCCTGGGCCTTTCCGTCGTGTACGGCATCGTTCGAGAGCACGGCGGACTCATCGATGTGGTGACTGAAAACGGAGGTGGAGCCACGTTCAAACTTTATTTGCCCCTTCTGCCTGAAGCCATGATGTCTTTGGAAAACGAAGCGGGAACGTCTGAAAGGGTTTTAGGCGCCGGAAAGATGATTTTAATCGTCGAGGATGAAGTGCACTTCCTCTCGTTACTTAAATCGACCGCCGAAAAAAAAGGAATCCGTGTGGTGACCGCTGCGGATGGCAAGGAGGCGATTGAGGTGTATGAAAATCACCGTGGTGAGGTCGACTTGGTGCTGCTTGACTGGGGACTCCCAGGCTTTGACGGCAGCGCGGTCTTTCGCAAGCTCAAGGAGTTGAACCCGCAGGTAAAGGTGATCGGTATTACCGGCTATATCGAGCCTGGTGTCAAAGACCGCATGCTCAAGGAAGGTGTGCAGGAGTTCCTTCAGAAGCCATGCCTGCCGTCGGAAATTTTCGAACGGGTCTCGTTCTTCTGCCGCCCCACGGAGCCGTCACCGGGTGAGATTATTGCCTCCGCTTGACGCCAGCCGCAGGACACGACAGATATAGGGTTGACACCAAGTTAAGGAGGACAACTGCATGGCAAAGCCAGCTACAAAAGTAGAAGCTATCAAAAAATCCGATCGCCGGTGGCAATCCGATGTCATCGTGGACATGATCAAGCGCTATGATTTCGACTATATCGCACTGAATCCTGGCGCGAGCTACCGTGGCTTGCACGACTCGCTGGTCAATTACGGCGAAAACGATCCGCCGATGCTGCTGTGCCAGCACGAAAAGATCGCCGTCCAGATCGCCCACGGCTACGCCCGCGCCAAGGGCAAGCCGATGATCGCTATCGTGCACAATCTGGTCGGACTGCTGCACGCGCCGATGGGCATCTACTACGCCTATCTCGACCGCGCGCCGGTCTTCATCATCGGCGCCACCGGCCCGATGGCCGAGCCCAAGCGCCGTCCGTTCATCGACTGGATCCACACGGCGAACGGCCAGGGCGAAGCGATCCGTAATTTCGTCAAATGGGATTACCAGCCCACCACCGTCGACGGCGTGCCGGGCGCTTTCGCGCGTGCCTATTCAGTCATGATGAGCGCGCGCCAGGGCCCGATCTATATGGTTTACGACGCCGGCCTGCAGGAAGCGCAGCTCGATCATGACGTGGAGATGCCGCCACCGGGTACGATAGACGTGCCGGTAGCGCCGTCGGCAGACCCGGTGGCGTTGGCAAAGGCCGCCGACACGCTGGCGGCAGCTACTCGCGTGGCGATCATCGCCGACTTCGCCGCCCGTCCGCCACATGGCTGGAATCACATTGTCGAGCTGGCGGAAACTTTGGGCGCTTCAGTGTGGGACGTCGGCTCGCGGCTCAACTTCCCCGGCGACCATCCGCTCAACCTCACCATGGATCCTGACGGCTGCTACAAGAATGTAGACGTCGTGCTCACCCTCGACATCGCCGACTTTGAAAAGCCGACCCACGTGCGCGACATCGCCACGCGCACCGTCGTCAGCAAAGTCCAGGCGAACGCAACCTGGATCGATATCGGCTTCACCGACATCGAGATCAGTAAATGGTCGATGGACTACGCGCGGCCGTTCTACGCGCAGCAGCGCATGACCGCCGATCCGGTAACGACGGCGCCGCAGTTGACGAAGCTGCTCAAAGAACGCATCGCCAAGACTCCGGGCCTCAAAGAAAAGATCGCGAAACGGACCGAAGAGATCGGCAAACGGCACGCGGAAAACCGCGCCAAGTGGGCCACGCAGGCCCAGGAGCACTGGGATCAGAAGCCGATGACCGTGCCGCGCCTGGCCCTCGAAGTTTGGGACGCGATCAAAGGCGAAGACTGGGTGCTCACCACGGGGGACTTGGGCAGTTGGGGGAAAAAGCTCTGGAACTTCGACCGACCCTACTGCCACGCTGGCCGCGAGCTCGGCACCGGGACGCAGATTGGATTGTCTCTTGGCGTAGCGCTCGCTAACAAAGGAACCGGCCGGCTCGTCGTCGATCTACAACCCGACGGCGATCTCATGTTCGACGCCGGCGCGCTATGGATCGCGGCGAAATACAAAATCCCCATGCTCGTCGTCATGTTCAACAACCGCGCCTACTACAACGACTGGAACCATCAACTCGTCTTGGCCAAAACCCGCGGCACAGATCCTTCGCGCGCCCATATCGGCATGGACCTCTACGGCCCGGACCCCGACTTCGCCGGCCTGGCGAAATCGATGGGCTGGTACAGCGAAGGCCCGTTCGAAAACGGCGACGACCTCAAGCCCGCGCTTAAACGCGCCATCGAGCAGGTCAAGCAAGGCAAGCCCGCTTTGATCGACGCCGTCTGCGACCGCAGAAACCACGGGTAGGATCAGCGTTACTCTTCGTGCCAGGCGAGCCGAAGTTGCGTCAGGGCGGTCGGGTGCCGGCGAATCAGAAACCAGAACATGGCGATGGCGGCGAACAGATTGCCGGATGCCACCGCCACGGCTCCCAGGGCTCCCATGAGATTTGGAAAAATGACTGCCGCGAAGGAAAAAAGAATCAACTCGAAAAACAGGAACAGCAATAAAAGAATAATTCCAAACTGAGGATTGTGCTCGAATATGGCGAACATCCCCGCGAGCGCCAATCCCGCCATGAGAAAGAGCACGCCGTGGAGGCCCGTATAGGCGAATACAATGAAGCCGTTTACGGTCACGACCTCGTCGGGGCTTTGGCCGAGGAACATTACGCTTCCGAGGAGCGACGGGGTGAATAACATCTGTCCCCGCGCCGTGTCGAGAATGAAAAACCAGGCGGCCACGACTGCCGCGCCAGCGACGCCGGTCAGGACGCCGTCCTCGATAACGGAGACCGTGCGCTGGTGTGCCAGACTGGAAAAAGGAGCTTGGGAAATGGATTGCGATGAGCTTTCCATATGACCTCCTCAAAGCGCTTGTTTTCGGGCCGGTGATGTCATCACCCCGCTCCCGGGGCCATGAGACCGCCCCCCGTTTATTTCGTCTCATAAATATCCTACTAGCAGTAATAATTAAGTCAATGCAATTATCAGCGGGTTTTTCGCGAGCGGATTGCGCCTTACACCACCGCTGGAATCACGGCTGGCAACCAAAACAAATCCCGGAGCCATTTGTGATTGTGGGTGGAAACTCGCCGCTTGAGTCCGCAGGAATTGAATCGGCAAATTGAGCATGTACACTGTTGCCAGGAGGCGCAACCATGAATAACAAATCGATGCTTATTGGATTCTTCGGGGTTCTTCTGGCGCTTGTAACGCCCCATTCTGCCCCGGCACAATCTTCAAGGCTCCCGCAGCTAAAACTCGCGGTTTCCACGGCGACGCCGCATAACACGCCGTTGTGGGTGGCGAAGGACAAAAAAATCTTCGACAAGTACGGCGTCGATGTCCAGATGATATTCGTCATGGGTGGCGCGCTGGTCAGCCAGATGTTGGCTGCCGGAGAAATCCATGTCGCGGGAAACGCGCCCGCCGCCCTGGTGAGTTTGATTGCGGGGGGTGTGGACATTGTGGCATTTCTCGGGATAAGCAACACTTCCCCTTTTACCCTGATAGCCCAGCCCAGCATCAAGACGGCAGCGGACCTAAGGGGCAAGCGGCTTGGCACGGCGCGCTTCGGCGGCTCTTCTCACGTCTCCGCCTTGATCGCTCTGGATCATCTGGGCCTTGATGCCAAGCGGGACAATATCATACTGATGCAAACCGGGCTGGACCCGGAACGCATGGCCGCACTCGAAGGGAAGGGTCTCGATGCCGCGATGCTGCAGCGGCTCGCCACCAAAACTATGCTGAACAAGGGCTACACGCAGCTTCTGAACCTCAATCACGCGAAGATTCCCTATCAAAACACCGTGCTCGCGTCGCGTAGAGATTACATGGCCGCCAATGCAAAGCTCTTTGACAGCTTCACCCGGGCGGTCGTCGAAGGCTACGCTTACGTTTTCAATAAAGAGAACAAGCAGGCGGTCAAAGAGGTGCTAGCCAAAAATCTCAGGTTGCCCAACGCTGAAGCAGCTGAGGATTTTTACCTGGAGGCCCAGGAGGAACTGGATCGAAAGCCCTATCCGACCATCGAGGGAACCCGCACCGTAATCAAGTTTGTCGCCGAACGAAATCCCAAAGTCGCCTCTCTTAAAGCTGAGCGAATCGTCGACTCCAGCTGGCTCAAAAAACTCGACGACGAGGGATTCTTCGAAAGGGTATACAGAGGTAGGTAGATACCCACGGGCTTACGCCCGTGTCACCTGAAATGCAAAACTCGGATCAAAGCCCTCCCAGCCTTCGGAGGCTTTCACCCCGGGCTAACGCCCAAGGTCCTCAGCAGGGCATTTGATCGTCTGGATGTAGCCTCTTCACTTCGCCAACGGATCGGGGCGAAGCTGAAAGTGCACAGCCATCGGCTTCGAGCCCTTGCCACCCTCCCTCAACCACGGCGCGCGGTCGCCGCTACTGGTCCATAAGCCACGCCCTTTCCAGCCGGCCTTCGGATCGTCGATGCGCCCGTCGAAACCTTTGGCGTAAAAGCCCATCGGATAGGGCACAGTCAGTAGGATCATCTTGCCGTCTTTCAGCGCGACCAGGCCGTTTTGCAAGTTGGCCGTGGACATTGGCACGTTCTCGCCTAGACCGAAGGTGTTATGCTGATCGACCCAGCTGTAGTAGCTCGACTCGGCGCTGTTTTCGCCGAGGCCTTTGAATCCTGGTCCCGGATACTGATGGAAGCTCCACCCCTCAGGGCAGTGATGGCCGGTGGCCTTCGGCCCGTTGAGGGGGCCTTTGCATTTCCTGCGGTCGAAACTGCCGAGATGGCCGCTTGCCAGCGACACCCACACGACACCCTGCTTATCGATGTCCGCGCCGCGAATACCGAAGCCCGGCATCGGCACGTTGTAGATCTCGGCGAGCGCCGTCTCCGGCGGATTGGTTCCCGGAGCGAGCCGTACGACGGCTCCCGGATTGGTCCGCCACGAGCCCCAGATCGAGCCGTCGACCGGACTCGGCATCACGGCGTAGAAGCCCGCGACGATCCGCTTATCCTTGGTCGGGTCCACCGGCTGATTGGGCTCGACGTACGCGTCGCGCTTGCCGTTGCCGTTGGTGTCGAGGATGAGCGGCGTCCAGCCCTGCGACCTCGCCACATCGCCGGTCTCGTCAAGCATTTTGCTATTGAGCCAGCCGACCACCTGCCCGCCGCCGCTGGTCCAAAGTGTGTCGTTGGCGTCATAGCCGAACTGCAGATGATGCGTCTGGAAGCAGGTGTCGACGTAGGTGTACTGGCCCGTCTTGGGATCGAAAATCGTAAGCTGGCGATTGGTCCGCTCCAGCGGTAAAACCTTAGCCGAGGGATGGTCGGAGCCCTTTTTACAGAAGTCCGGGTTCTGTGCGTCACGAAACCTCGCCGCGAACCAGACCCGTCCCTTCCGGTCGAACATGCCGTTGTGGTTGTTCGCTTTGGTGTCCCAAATCTTCTCGCTGCCCCAGTAAGGCGAGGGCTGCATGAGATTATCGCTGGCCGCATGGCCCCGCCCGAGCGCCTCAGGCGTTTTCGGGTCTCTTATCGGCGCCACTAAATTCGTCGTTGTGTGCTTTGTAGGATCGAGAATCGGGATGATACTGGTGCTGTATTCGGCGGATCCGTAAAGCAATCCGTAGGCGTTCACCGTCGGGTAGCGCCGATCCGAGGCGATCAGATCGTGCAGGTAATGCTTCTCGGTGAGCCACTCCCAGGTGGTGACGACGATGTTGCGCTCGACCCCTTGAGGCCGGGTCGGCTTCGTGTGGGGCAGCTCGCCCTTGGCGATGCGGTCCGTCCACTCGGCATAATAGCGAATGGGCGCCCCGCCGAGCTGATTGACGAGCGTGTTGAACATTGATTCGCCGGATTGGCCGGACTGGATGCGGCGAACCCACGCTTCTTGAGAAGAATTCATGTTGATGGGATGCGGTACGTTCTTCGGGAACGTGCGCGTGGAAAGCTGGCCCATTTGGTGGCAGCCGATGCAACCGTTGCTCTTCATGGAGTTGAGCCACGCGGTCTGAGTAATCTTGGCCGGAATCGCGCCCTTGCCGCCGAACTCGCTCTTGTCCGGAATCTTAAGCATGGAGTACCAATAAATCGCCGGGTAGTATTGCGCCGCGGCAGCCTCGTTGGGCGCCACCACCGCCTTGAGGTTCACGATCTTGCCCGGGGAAGCCTTCACTTTAGGCGAATCGACGAGCCCGTAGCCGCGCACCCAAATGCTGTAGCTGGCTTTGGGCAGATCGGGGACCAAGTAGCGGCCCTGATCGTCGGTGACCACCATCTTCGCGAATCGGGTAGGGAGGTCGGTGGTTTCTGCGATCACCCAGACGCCGGCTTCCGGCCCCTTGGCGCTAGTGACCACGCCGCCGATATCGTCGTTATCGATGCTCACCGACGCCTTTTGCTGGCTTCCCAGCTCCATCGGATAAGCAGCCAGAAACGCGGCGATGCCGACTGCCACAATGCCTAGGTACAACAGCTTTGTTGTTTTCATGTTCCGCTCCTTTCACTCCCGTTTCGGATCAGAGACTATGCGATCAGTGCCTGTCATGTCAACGCACGCGAGGCACACGATCCTTGTAGGGGCAGGCCTGCGTGCCTGCCCTGTCTTTGGGCGACCACACAGGGTCGCCCCTTGACCGCTCATGAATTCACGACGCGCTTCATAACAGACGCGATTCGTCCCACGTTCTCGAAGCTCAAATCTGGCTCGCAGGGAAGCTCGATTAAGTCGGCCCAGACGCGCTCGGCGTGGGGCAGACGCTCGCGGAGGAATTGCTGGTAACCGGAGAGTAAGTGGATCGGCACATAGCTCCCTTGGGTTTCGTAACCCGCGCTGCCCAAGACCTCAATGATCTCCGCAGCCAAGTCCTTGCCGCGACGCTTGGGGAGGACCTGAACGACCTGCGTTAGACAAGCGGAGCCGCGCTGGTGCGGGATGAGCGTCAAACGCTCCTCGGTTCCGAGCAACTCTCGATACGCGGCAACGCGCTCGCGGCGCGCCGCGATGTTATCGCGCAGCGCGCGCAGGAGACTTAAAGCAACCGCCGCGTTGAGGTTGGCCATGGTTTCTTTCCGGTAAGGTGCCGGCGGCTCACCGGGACCGGCGGCGTTCAGACGGGACAACAGCGGCAGCGTCCAGCGGCGCGAGCGCCGGGAAAAGATCGTGGACAAAAGAGCGCGCAGTGAAAGTGAAAACCGCGCCGCCCGCAGATCGGGTTTCATTCCGACGTTGAGGTTATCTGCGTTCCGGGAAAGAAAAACGCCGCCGCCGAGACCGGCGCAAACCTTTTCGTTGCCGAAACTTAGGATGCCCGCGTCGCCGAAGCTGCCGACGGGCTGCCCATCGATGGTGGCGCCTAACGCCTGGGCGGCATCGTCGATCACGCGAATGTTTCTGCCACGGGCGAGATCGATGATCGCACCGATATCGGCCGGGTTGCCGAAAAGATGCGGCACGATGACCGCTTTGGTTTTGTTCGTCAGCGCCGCGTCTACCGTCTCCGCTGTGAGGTTAAGTTCCGCGCCGACATCGGCGAGCACCGGCACGGCGCCAACGGCGAGCACCGGTGGCACCACGGCCGTGCAACAGAAAGTGGGAATGATAACTTCGTCGCCGCGCCCGCCGCCACACTCCCGCAAAGCGATTTCGAGAGCCAAGCTTCCAGAACCGCAAAGGACAGCACCCTCGACGCCGAGCGTCGCAATGAGGGAGGATTGAAGCCGCTGAACATCAGGCCCTTCTACGATCGCCCCCGATAGCAACGAGCGCAGAATCGCGCGATAGGTTTCACCGTTCCAGTAAGGCACCGCGAGGGGAACGCGAGGAAAGGATGAAGGATGAAGGCGGAAGGATGGACGAAGATCGAGGATCGAGGGTCGAGAATGGAGGATAGAGGATGGCTCGCAAAATGGCACCGAAGATCGTTTTATTTCATCCTTCATCCTTCCGCCTTTTTCCCCTACCCTTTCGGCCATGCTTTGATCCAGGATTCGTCGCGCAGTTTGTTCGCGTCATAATTTTCATCGTGGGTGAAGTCGGCAACTTTTCTGCGCGGCTTGGCGCCGGGCCAGAAGCGAGCACGGCCGATGGGCACGACCCAGAGCAGGCGGATAGGCTGCGGCACTTTGAACAGCTCTCTCAGCTCGGGCTCGATCTCCTCGCGCACCGAGACCCAGACGGTGCCGAATCTCATGCTCGCCGCCACCAGCATCATCTGTTCCACCGCGCTCGCCACGCTCGCTTGAAAGAGTTTTTCCCGATCGGCGGGCTGGCGGGTGGTGAGATAAACCCTCTGCGTCCGGGGATCGGCGCAAACCAGAATGAGAACGGATGCGTCGCCGACGTAGTACTTGCTCAGCCCCTTGTAATTGACCGGGTCCTCGCGCTTGCGCTGCTGCCACTCGTGGTAAAATATCTCGCGGCAGCGCTTCATCTTTTCTTTGTCGCGGGTGACGACGAACTCCCACGGCTGCGTGTTGGCGCCCGACGGCGCCCAGCGCGCCGCCTCGAGAATCGCCGCGAGCTGCTTGTCGCTTATCTTGCCCGCCTTATAGACCCTGACGCTCCGCCGCTTCTTGATGACCCGCAGTAGACTCGCGCTGTTCATAGCGTACTCCTCCGGACGGAGGAAAATTTCATAGCCCGTCCCTCGCCGTCACTACTTCTACGACGGAAGCTGGGCGACGGGCAAGAGCGCGCAAGCCGATCGGTGAAAGTAAATCGTCAATGAACGCCCGAGGAGAGCAGAAACTTTGAGGACGTAGGAACCCGCGTTCGATTGAGATCAAGCGCCAACAATGGCGCTAACCTTGGCTTGGACTTCGGCGCCTTTCTCTTTCATCAGAGGCAGATATTTGGCGTTAAACCACTTTGCCAGCGCTTCCGTATAGCCCCGGCGCTCCCGCACTCGATCGTACCAATCGGGAATATGCGGCCGCTTGTCCCAGAGAAATTGCAATTGCAGATGATCGAGCCGAGTCACATAAGGCGCGTAGCCTATATCGGCCAATGAAAATTCTTTGCCGGCGAGCCAGGGCGTATCGGAGAGCGTCGTCTCCATATCGGCAAGCAGTCTGTCGAAGCGTTTAACCGCTTCGGCAAAGAAACGCGACTCGACACCCTTGGTGATGTTTTCCCAGCTCTTCTCCCGCTTCACCGGATCGGGCATCTTTTTATGGAACTCTTCCAGCGCCTCCATTCCCGCCGCAAGCTTTTGATAACGAAAGGCGATCGCCGAACTGACCACGCTGGTGGCCGCGTGCACGCCCTCGTCGAGCTGCTTGGTCCATAGCCGCATGCGCGCGCGTCCGACGGCATCCGTTGGCTTAAGCCCCGGTTCCGGATACGCGTCGTCGAGGTATTCGTTGATGACCGTGGACTCGATAATCACTCTTCCGCTATCAACGAGAGTCGGCACGACGGCGTTCGGATTGAGCTTCAAGTATTCCGGTTTCTGCTGATCGGCGGCGCGGAGATTCAGATGATGGCCTTCCCAGACAAGTTTTTTCTCCGCAAGCGCAAAGCGCACTTTCTGCGCGCACACCGACATATCGTTGTGATACAGCTCGATCATGAACGGTTCTCCTTTTGCGCGCCTTGTGACCGCTGAACGACCTTTACCGACAACACATGTCGCACCGCCTCGATAATTTCATAGCGACAGTCGGCCCGGTTTGGAATGGCGTGCAACTGGGCAACAATATTTTCCGCCTCCGAGCGCGAGTAGAACAAACCGACGGTGTTGACTTCCCCATTTGAACGAATTTCGTTGACGTAGAGTTTTTCCATAAGAGTTTAATAGGTTTTCGGTGTCTTATAGCCAACCTGTTTGCGCTCTTTCATGAAGGCTTTGTAAGTATTGGGATGCGATTTCACGTTGTACGGGCAGACATCGACGCAGAGATGGCAGTATTCGTCGCGCAGTCGCGAGTAGGGATAGCATTTCTCCAGATCGATCAGCCAACGTTTGATGCCATGCGTCATCACGTGATCCTGTGGAATCGCGTCGCCCGGGCAATTTAACTGGCAAACGTTACAGTTCATGCAAAAGTCCTGAACGCCGAATTCGCGCGGCTGATCTTCCACCAGCGGCAAATCCGTAGTGACGAACCCGGGACGAAAACTGGCGCCGTATTTTTCGTCGATCAAGCTGCCGTGGCGCCCGAGCTCGCCGAAACCGACCTGGTAGAAAATCGGAATCGCCTGCACCTCGCTGGCGCCGTTGTGGTGAGCGATCGCGGGATAACCCATTTCGCGCACGTAGGCTGCCAGCGTCGTGGCGATCTCGGTGCACTTCGCATAGGTCCGCATCGCTTCTTCTTCCACGGCATCCGGACCGTGCATGACCTTTTCGTAATCTTCCGCGACGCAGCATGCGATCACAAACTCATGCGGCACATCCGCTCCGAGATCGATCATATGCGGCTGCAAGCGGCAGATTCCGACCATACTCGTGCCAAGCTCCATCGCCTTCTCTTTGATCCGTTTCGTCATTGCCGCAGGATCGCTGACCGGTGTGCGCTCCGGCTTGACCGCCCCGTCGCGAAACGGTGCAAGCTCAACCCATCGATGGCGATAGGCCTGAATCGTTGGCTTGACGGCGGCGTAGTGAGGGGCCTCTTTCAACCCCATCTCATGCACCATCTCGGCCAGGACCGGGTCGGCCATGCCTTGTTCTCGTCTTGGTGTTATGCCGCGCATATCGACATCCCCGCCACGCCAATATTATTCGTCGTTCACTTTATTCAGCGATTGAGCGTTTACCTAGCGTAGATGCCACCGATCAGCCGGCATCGGCACGCCACGCTCTTCCGCCAAGTTCGCGGCACGCTCCGCGCCGGCGCGGGCGCGCTGGATCTGCCAGTCGGCGACTTCCAGTCCGAGCCCATCGACCACGCGGACACGAAAATTGAAATAGGCGCAGATATGCACGATATCGAGGATGTCGCGATCGGTCCAGCCGGCGTCGCGCAATTTTTGCACGTCCGTTTCGCGCATATTGCTCGACGTCAGCGTCAACTTCTCGGCAAACTCCAACATGGCGTATTCGGCCTCGCCCAGCTCCATCTGTCGCCAATCATCTTTGACCTGCTCCACCGCGAGATCGTCGCCGCCTTCCTGACGCAGAAACTCTGCGTGGGCGACGGTTCAGAAGCGGCAGTGCAGCGTCGCCGATGTCACCGTGGCGATCATCTCGCGCTGCGCCGTGGTCAGGCGCGACTCGCCACGCATAATCTCCCACATGAGCTCGGCCGTATGCCACATCGCCTTGGGATTGAGACTGTGCAGCATCGGCGGACTGACGGGCGGACCGCCGGCGCCCGCGTCGCGATCTTGATTGATCTTCTCACCCTGGCGCTGCTCGCGGATCTTTTTATAGACCTCTTTGAGCTCGCCTTTGGCTTCATGCTCCGGAATAATTTTAATCCATGGCATCGAATTTTTCCCCTTTGGTGCGGAGTTCGACCACAACCAGAGCTTCAATGAACCGATTTGCTGCCGACGGTCGTTACCGTGATATGGGACATCGGCGAGTTTGCCGTGGCGCCGTGCCAGTGGCGCTCGCCGGCCTTGATGTGGACGATATCGCCGACGGTGATTTCGTGCTCTTCGCTTTCGGTCGCGGCGATACCTCTGCCGGCCGTGACCACTAAGATCTGATCGCAATCGTGAACATGCCAGCCGGTGGTCGCGCCGACGCGGAAGTTCACCACGTTGCAGCGAAAATTATCCGACTGGCCGTCGCCGATGACCGCCTGCCTTGTTCGGCTCACCGGCCCGCCCTTCCATCCGGCGATCGGTGTCGCCGTGTCCATCGGTTTTTCCGGCAAGTCACTGATCTTGAGTACGCGCATGGTTCTCCTCCTTCAGGCTTTTTACGCCTGACGTGAAATCTCATTCATCCCAAGGGCCGAGCCGAGCTACTCCCTTTCCACCGGAAGCTGCTGCTGATTCCAATCGAGCATTCCGCCCTTGAGGTTCGACACATGATCATAACCCAGGCCGGTCAGGATGGCCGCCGCCGTGGTGCTGCGCACGCCCGCGCGGCAGACGACGATGATGTGTCTTTCTTTGTGCGCGTTCAATTCCTCCGCTCGCGCGGTGAGATCCTTAAGCGGGATCAGAAGGCTCCCGGCAATATGACCCAGCTCGCCCGTGAATTCTTCCGGTTCGCGGACATCGACGATGACCGGACCGGGCGAACTCTCGGTCAACAACCGCACTTGCGCCGCGCCGAGCTGGCGCACCTGATTCAGCTCGCCCAGCGAAGGAAAACGAAGCCGATCGTCATCTACGGCCGATTGATTCGGCTGGAGCACCTCTTGAATATTGTCCGGCAGCGGCAGGCCGAGATTATTCATCAGCTCGATGTACTGCTCCCGCGTGCGGTTGGTCACGCGCGGATTGAAACGTTTTTCCTCGCCGATGGTCGTTTGCGTGTTACCCCGATAGTCATGGGCGGGGAAAACCAGGGTCTCGTCGGGAAGCGCGAGCAGCTTTTGCGTGATGGAGTCGAACTGTTCGCCGGCATCACCGCCGGCGAAGTCGCACCGGCCGGTGCCGCGAATCAGCAGCGTGTCGCCCGTGAGCACGCGGTCCTCGACAAAAAGGCAGATGCCGTCAGGCGTGTGGCCGGGAGTGTGGAGAACTTTGATTTCAAGCTCGCCGAGCGGAATCTTGTCGCCGTCCTCCACGTGCAGGTCAACCCGCGGCGCCGGTGCTTTGCGGTGCATGACGACCTTGGCGCCGGTCAGTTCCTTGAGGTCGAAAGTGGCGCTGCGGTGATCCGCGTGGGTGTGGGTGTCGATGACGGCGTCGAGCCTCAAGCCGTGATAGGCGAGCAGCGCGAGATAGCGGTCGACCTTTTCCCGCAGCGGGTCAACCAGGACCGCGATATGCTCCTGCTCGCTGCCGATGAGATAGGTTTTGCACTTGCCGCGGTTCAGTTCGCGAAAAAGCATCGTGCGACCTCATGGCTGTCTAATCTGCTCATCTTGACATGCCTGAAGGTCATCCCTATAAGAGAAATTCGCCCAAGACAAGCCGCCGAGCATCGCGCTGATGCCGCAGACGGGAGCCCCCTTATGGATGAGCATATGAAGAAAATCTTTCCCCGCTTTCGCTACGGCGTGATCCATCCGCGCGCGCATGAAGCATTACAGCGCGGTCCCGGCTATCAGCTTTACCGCCTCGTGCCCCTCGACGTCATGGAGCTTGCCACCGGCCTCGGCCTGGAGAACTATACCCCGGAGGGAGTCGAAAAAGCCGTAAAAAATTATTGGAATTGCGTCGACCTGCTCGCGAAAGAAGGCGCGCAGGTGATCATCTTCGGCGGCGCGCCGATCTCCGCGGTGCTGACAAGACCGCGAGTCGTCGAACTATTGCGCCGGACCGAAGAAAAGACCGGCGTCCCCGCCGATGCGCCCCTCGAAGCGTTGATCGCCGCTATGAAGCATCTCGGCTTGACCAAACTCGCGGTCGGCAGCCGCTGGGCGGACAGGATCAACGACATGATCGTCAAATATCTCGCCGACGGCGGCATCGAGGTTGTCGCCATCACCAAGAGAAACCAATGGGCGTCGGATGCTTTCGCCATGACATTAGAACAAGGCCTTGACTTGGCGCTCGACGTCGGACGCGAAGCGGCAAAGATCGCGCCCGAGGCGGAAGCCATTTCAGTGCCCGGTGGCGCGGCGATGAGCCTGCACGTCATCCCGGCGCTCGAAGAAGAATTCGGCAAGCCGGCCTTTACCAATATGAGCGTCGAGGTCTGGAACCAGCTCGTGCGTTCCGGCATCATCCCCCCGGTCCAAGGTTGGGGGCGGTTGCTCGCAATGAAAGGATAGAGGCGGAAGGATTTGGGATGGAATGATATGATTCTTGGCAACGGAATTGAGATTCATCAGTCGGTCGGGACACCCAACCTTGACGCCGAGTCGATCCGAATGGCGCGGCGATTCAAAACCCTATCCCGACGCCGACTGATAATCCCCGCCTCCGTTCGAAATCCCGATCGAACTGTCGGCGTTCATCCCGGCGCGCGCGGTCGATCTCGTTTTCCATCGCTTGCCCCACCCATTCGGCATCAGGTATGAGCTGCCCGCGGCCGTAGTCCCCGCCGGAGCTGGCGGCGAGATAGTTGTCAATGGCCTTGCGAATTTCGCGCGTCGGGTCCCAATAGCCTTCAAAGGGCCGGCTCCGGTCGATATATTCGAGCCAGTCGTAGAGGCCTCTCATGCCAGCTTCAATTTCTTTCAATCCCCTGGAAAAATCCCCGCTTCGCGCCAACGTTAGACCGAGATAGAGCTTCGCCAGGTTGTCGTCTTTATCATGCGCAAGAGCTAGCTCCAGGGATTGTCGCGCGTCGTTGTATTTGCCGGTGGCGTACTGTGTGCGACCGACGTACGTCCAGATCCCCTCGCTAAAATGCATCGACCGATAAACATATTTGGGGTCGCTCGTCGCCGCTTCGAGAAAATATGCCAACGCCCGTTCGGGGTCGTTCGCCAACAGCGCTTCTCGTCCAGCTTGAAACCGGCCCGACGCGCCGCACGCGGCGCATCCGGCCATCAGACAAACCAGACAGAGCGATCGCAACCAATCCGCCGTACCCATACACGGATAGACTAGGGTCGAGCGCAGGCGATGTCAATCGGAGTTTCCAAAGCCGATGAGGAGCGCCTGCGCGGCGATGGGAACGTGCCGCGACTCGGTCATTGGCGGCTGTTGATTTGACTTGCTCATTCCATCTGCGATAACTGTGACCGCGGGAAATTCCAGTCGAGGTGTCATCTGAAAATCACTGATGTCAAAGCGACCCTGCACCGCGTGCCGGTGGAAGTGCCGCTGCTCAAAGAAGCGATCATCATGGCGGTACTGTTTACCGTAGTCGAAACCGACCAGGGCATCTCGGGTTACGGCCTGACCCGCGGCGCGCAGCGCTACGGCATGAGAGAATTCATCAACCGGGAAGTGGCGCCGTTTCTGCGCGGCAAAAATCCGCTCGAGACCGAGCGCATCTGGAACCAACTCTACAAGCAGTTCAACCCGCGCGCCCAGACCGGCATGTGGAGCTCGGCGGTGAGCGCCATCGACATCGCGCTGTGGGACATCAAGGGCAAACATTACAAAGAGCCGGTGTGGCGGCTCCTCGGCGGCGCCCAGAACCCGGTGGCGTCCTACGTCACCTTCGGCCTCAAGCAATACACCAGGGATCAACTGGTGGAGGTCGCCGAGCAGGTGGTCGCCCAGGGAGAAAAGCGGCTCAAGATGGTCGTCGCAGTCGATCCCGAGAATCCCAAGGTCGACGCCGACCGCGTGCAAGCGGTGCGCAAAGCCATCGGCGACGACGTCGAGCTGATGATCGACGCCAACTATCTTTTCTCGTTCAACCGCGCTCTGGAGTTGTGCAAACGGGTCGAGCCATACGGCATCACCTGGTTCGAGGAGCCGGTGTACCAAAACGACGCGGCGCTGCTCGCCGACCTGCGCCGCCATACCAACATCCCGATCGCCGCGGGACAAAACGAAGGGCACCGCTTTCGCCACCGCGAGCTGATCGTCAACCACGCCGTGGACATCGCCCAGCCCAACGTCTGCTCAGTGGGCGGCTACACCGAAGCCGTCAAAGTCGCCGCGCTGGCGCAGGCGTTCAATCTGCCGATCGCCAACGGCGGCGGCTGGCCGCATCACAACATGCACCTTCAAGCGGCGATGGCCAACGGCTGGCGCGTCGAGTTTCATTTCGAGATGTGGGGCGTCGGCGACAAGATCTACAAAGAGCCGCCGGCGCCCGACCACGGCTGGGTGACCCTGCCGGAAACGCCCGGTTTAGGACTGGAACCGCGCTGGGACGCGCTCAAAGAGTACGAGGAAGAATAAATCCATTTTGGATTTTAGATTTTGGATTGGAGGACTAGGATATGGCAAGGAAATCTCGGACTGCAATTCGGTGGTTTCGATCCGATAATCCAAAATCCAAAATCGAAAATCCAAAATGGGTGGGGCTTTCGGTATTCGCTTTCGTGCTCGTGGTGGCTGGGCCTGTGGCTCCGGCGCAGCAGCCAAAGAAAATCCCCCGGATAGGGGATACCTAGGCAGTGTCTCCTCTTCGGCCCGTATCGAGACATTCCGCCAGGGCCTCCGCGAGCTTGGGTACGTCGAGGGCAAAAACATTGTCATTAAGTGGCGACACCATGAGGGAAAACTCGATCGCCTGCCTGCGCTGGCGGCCGAGCTGGTGGGTCTAAAGGTAGACATCATTATCACAGCTGGTGCGCCAGCAGCCCGTGCCGCCAAGGAAGCAACTGTCACGATTCCCATTGTGATGACGCAGGTTGGCGATCCTGTTGGAAGCGGGTTTGTCGCCAGCCTGGCGCGGCCTGGTGGAAACATCACTGGATTGTCAAGCCTTGCCCCGGAGCTGAGCGGAAAACGACTGGAGCTTTTGAAGGAAATCGTTCCTCGGCTCTCCCGCGTGGCGGTCTTCGGGACTTCGACCTCCCCGGACAACGCACAGTCGTTAAAAGAAGTGGAACTCGCCGCAGGGGCGTTGAAAGTGAAGTTTCAATACCTCGACGTCCTAAGTCCCAAGGATATTGAGACAGCATTCCGAGCCGCAGTAAAGGGGCGCGCTGACGCAGTCCTTATGATGGTGCAAGGCTTCCTCGTCGGTGCAAACCAAACACAGGTTTTGGAACTCGCGGTAAAGAGCCGGCTCCCGGTGATATACACCGGGCGAGCAATTGTGGAAGCCGGTGGGCTTATGACCTACGGCGTAAACAATACCGACTTGTTCCGTCGCGCCGCGACGTTCGTGGACAAGATATTGAAAGGCAGGACGCCGGCTGACTTGCCTGTCGAGCAGCCGATGAAGTTCGAGTTCATCGTCAATCTGAAAGCAGCGAAGCAGATCGGCCTGACGATTCCGCCGAATGTGCTGGTCAGAGCAGACAGAGTAATCCGATGACCGAACAATCTAAAATCGAAAATCCAAAATCTAGCCAAAAATATTTAAAATTTTGGGATGAAGAAGTGATCGGAAAAACTGTGTCTCGCGCAAAGGCGCAAAGGGCGCCAAGGTTCGGAGAAATAAGTAATAATCTTTCTATGCGTGCTTGGCGTCTTGGCGCGATAACATTTTTTGTCACTACGGTTGGGAGCATAAAATGTTAGAGATAAATTCTCAGAGTTTGGAGTGTAAGTGCGTAAAATTGGAACGCGGGCGGAAAGGTGATTAAGTAACCGAGAGGAGCAGGAAAGAATTTAGGGCTGTCGATTTCGTCGGCGATCAAGCGATTGGCCAAAATCTCATCTTGACTTTCAGTCCAGCTTGCGGCAGCTAGAGAGAACAGATGGCAAAAAAGAAATCGGCAAAGAAACCTCGAACCATCAATCAGCAGCTCACCTCCCTCGAACGACTTGTTCGGAGTGGCTTCCGGCAAACGAATGCAAGGTTCCGGCAGGTAGACACAAGATTCGGCCAAATAGATGCAAGGTTCCGGCAGGTAGACACGAGATTCGGCCAAATAGATGCAAGATTCCGGCAGGTAGATAGGCAATTTGGGCTTGTCCACATTGAATTTCGTGATCTCCGTAAGGAGATGAACCAGAGATTCGCCGTAATGGAGGATCGGATCGATCGGCTCGCAACCCACGTCGATGGGTTCATGAAGCTGCATGAGACGCTCGATATCGAACTAACGGTCATCAAACAGCAAATGAGTCGCATCGAGGAACGATTGAAGCGCGTGGAGGCGGCCCAGGCAAGCTAATTCAGGAGGGGCGAAGCTTGCTGCGCCCCTACACAGCCTTTTCCCCACCAGGACAGGTCACTTGCGACTGGACAAGAAAGAGTGGTGTCAGTGGGGTCAGAGTGCTTTTTTCTACCGCCTCATTGGAGTAGTTCTCTCACCCCATTTATCTGGAAGCCCGAAAATCGGTTTTGTCCAAGCCTGCTCGCCGGTCGACCTGTACAAGACCCTCCGGCGTTACGGCTTCCAGCCGCTCGACTTTAGCTCGTCGTTCGCCTTCTTTACGAAGCTCAAATCGAAAATGTCGCCGACTTTGATGTCGCGCTGCACTTTGGTGGTCCGTTTCATGTCGTCGATTATTCCTTGCAACGCCTTGTCGTCGCTGAACCCCTCACGCAGGACCAGCTTGGTCTGGATGTCATAGATCGCGGTCGCCAGGTCCCGGTCCTTCATCCTTAAGGCGTCCATCATGTATTTGAGTGCCGGCTCCCGTTTGCTGACGAAGTAATTCAGCCCCTTCAGCGCGCCGCGGACGAAGCGGAAGATTTTGTCCGGGTTTTGCTTGATCTTGTCGCTGGACGTGGCCAGGCCGCCCTCGACCAGATTGGCATACTCGCTCGCGTTCCCCAGCCTACTGAAGCCCTCCTTTTGCGCCCGGATGCTCATCGCGGTGCTGAACAGCGTCGCCTGAATCGCCTTGGTCTGCAGGGCGGGAAAACGGACTTCGTCACCTCCCATGACCACCAGATTGACATCCTTCGCCGGGTCGAGGCCGTTTTTCCTCAACATCTCCCTCGCCACCACGGCGAGCGATCCTTCCGGCGACATAATCGCGATATTTTTCCCGCGCAATTGGGAAAACGACTTGATGTCGGGCTGCGCGATCAGATCCCAGCTCGGCTTGTCTTGAAAGACCGTGACGAGCTTGACGGGAACAGCCCTGACCGCCGCCGCCAGCGCGCTGCCGGCGTTGGTGAAAAAGTCAACCTCGCCGGCGAGCGTGGTGCGAATGGCGATCTCGCCGCGGATGCTGAGCAACTCCACGTTGAGCCCTTCTTCTTTCATGTAGCCTTCTTTTTGCGCGATGATGATGGCAAAGACCGAAGTGTTCAGCGATGGATAGGCGACGCGGAGGTTATCGATGGCCAAGGATGAATCGACTGTGATGAGTGAGACGATCACCCCGATGACGACCCAACCCGTTAGCTTCGCACGGTTCATAAATGTCTCCTTTCGTCTATCGAATCACCGGCCGCGGCCCGTCCGGATAGTCTCAGAGTTGCTGCCCACTCTTTTAGCTCGCAACCGTGTCTCGGTCAAACGATCAAGCCGTCGGTTCGCGATACGCTACCCTGCCCGGCTTGACTTGACGCCTTGAACGACTTGAACGGTTTGAACGATTTGAACCGGCTCAAGCCATCTTCAGGGCGATGCGAAAACCGTAGTCGGCGTATTTGAAGCCCGGCGGCAGCGAGCTGCGCGCCGCGCAGCGGCTGAACTTGATCCGGTGGCGCCACGAGCCGCCGCGCGAGACGCGCCGCTGTCCGGAATCGGGTCCCTGCGGATTTCGCTCTGGCGAATAGCGGTAGTAATCCTGTGCATAGTAATCGCCGCACCACTCGTGCACGCCTTCGCTCATGTCGTAGAGTCCAAAGTCGTTGGGCTCGTTGGCGCCGACGCGATCGAGGCCACCGCTCTTCACATCATAGCCTGCGTAGGGGCGCGCCGACGGTGGCTCATCGCCCCAGGGATAGAGCGCGCTTTCGCGTTCGCCGCGCGCGGCGCGCTCCCACTCGGCCTCGCTCGGGAGACGAAACGTTTTGCCGCTGCGGTGGCTCAACCACTCGCAGTACGCTGTCGCGTCGTGCCACGTTACGCCCACCACCGGCTGGTTGGGATCTGAAAACATCGCCTCCGACCAGAAGGGTGGGACTTGAGCTTGAGCCTGCTCGACAAAAACTCTGTACTCACGGTTGGTGACCGGATACTTCGCGATGCCGAAGCCGTCTACCCACACCCGGTGGGGCGGCCTTTCGTTTTCCTGGCCGATCTCGCTTCCCATCAAAAACAAGCCGCCGGGAACAAGGACAATGTCGGCATCGGCTTCGCAGGTCATGACTGTTCGATTCGCCGCTGCTCGATGGCGTAGCGCACCAGCGCGGCGTAGCGGTAGACGACGTGGGCGAATTTGCCGTAGGGCATGGTGATGAACAGGCCGGCCACCAGTGCCAGGTGAACGACGAGCAACGTGCCCATCGCCGCGGTTTCGCGCAGGGCCAAAAGCAGCATTCCAGTGAAGCTAGTGAGAAACAATATCACCAAGAACGCTACGTCCATGCTTAACATGGGCTCGGCGGCGGGATCGCGATCACTTTGCCGCTTCAAATAAAGTAAGCCGCTCGTGCCGATGATTAACATGAATCCGCCCACGGTGCCGAAGACAACCGGCAAGCTGAAGTAGGGATAGGGCGCCTGCCGGCCGAGAACGTGATCGTAGAAAGCTGCGACGCTGGTCGAAGCGAAATCGAGGAGGAAACCGTAGAATACAAGATGGTGAAACCAGCGGCGCGAGTTCGAGAACGCCGCGTCCGGATAATTACAGCCGGCGCCGCCGCCTTTCATGTAGGCGAGGCCGAAGGCGTCCTTGGTCGCCCGCCAGAACGCGCCGAGATCGATCATCTCTCTCACGCCGCCTTGCGTATCGCGCCAGAAGCGCAGCGCGCCCGCCAGCAAAACCGCAAAACCATAGAGCGCAATGATCAGCGGCGGCAAGGTCATGGCCACGTAGGGGACCACTCGATAGAAGGCGCCTTCGCCGAGATGAATCCCGAACAGCGCCGTTGAACCGCCGCCGCCCCAAACCAACAACGCGATGGCCAACAGCGCGCAAGCAGTAATCACGCTCACCGCCAGTCCGTTTCGCTTGAACAAACCGGACAGCAGCGCCGGCCAGCTATACTCGCGGTAAGTGTCCGCGCGCAGTTCGCTCATGACCTTCGGGACGTTCATGGCAAACTCGTGCGGCGGCGCGTACTGGCAGGCGTAGTAGCAGTCGCGGCAATCGAAGCAGAGGTTGGCGAGATAGACAAGATCGGCTTTGGTAAAAACCCGGCGCTGCTCCATCGCCGGGAACACCGCGCAGTAACCCTCACAGTAGCGGCAGGCGTTGCAGATCGTCATCTGCCGCTCGCCCTCTTTGATAAGTTCAGAAGCCGGCATGGCGCGCCGCCTCCCGCCCGGCGATCCGGCCGAAGACCGAACCGATGGTGAGACCGAATCCCGCCAAATATCCTTTCCCCAAAATATTGCCCGCCATCACTTCTCCTGCGGCGAATACGTTTTTGGCCGGGCGTTCGTCCTGCATGATCACCCGCGCCTGCTCGTTCACCGTGACGCCGAGATAAGTAAACGTGATCCCCGGCCGCAGCGGATAACCGTAGTAGGGCGGCGTGTCGATGGGGCGCGCCCAATGGCTTTTCGGCGGAGTGAGTCCTTCGGTTCGGCAATGATCCAAGTTGCCAGGATCGAAGGCGCCTGCCCGTATCACGCGATTAAATTGATCAACCGCAGTCGTCAACGCAGTTGCGTCCAAACCCAGCGCCGAGGCCAATTCTGGAATTGAAGCGGCCTGAACGGGCGGAAACACCGACGGCAAGAAAAGCGGCAGCGCCTTGGCGTCGATAATTGAATAGGCGATTTGCTCCGGCTGCGCCGCGATGAGCTTGCCCCAGATCGCGTAGCGCTTGGGCCAGAAGTCTTCGCCCTCGTCGTAAAAGCGCTTGACCTCTTTGTTGACAACGATGCCGAAGGGCACGCTGTCGAGGCGCGTGACGATCCCGCCGTCGAACTTCGGCGCGCGCGCGTCGAGCGCCACGGCGTGGCAGCCGCGCGGATCGCCTACCGGCTTCGCTCCATGGTTGAGCAACTCCTTCAACAGGCGTCCCTGATTGTGCCTGGTGCCGCGGATGATGAAGTTGTCGGCGGCGGCGCCCCAGTATTCTTTCAACCAGGGAATGTTGGCCTCGAAGCCGCCGGCAGCGACGACGATCGCCTTCGCACTAATTTCTTCTTGCGTAGCGCCGTTACCGGTTACCGCCGCCGCTCGCACTTCGCCGTCGCGCATCTTAAGCTCGCAGACTTCGGCTTCGTAAGCAATCTCAACGCCGAGTTTCGCAGCGGTGTCATAGTAGGCGTTGACCATCGCCTTGCCGCCGCCGAGCATGAAGAGATTCGTGCGCGCCAGGTGCAGCGTGCCGCGCAGCGGCTTCTGCCAGCGCACGCCGCTGGCGGCCATCCAGTCGCCCAAGGTTTCCGATTCGCGAATCACCAGGCGCGCCAGGCGCTCGTTGGTTTCTCCTCCCGTTACTTGACGCAGGTCTTCCCAGAATTCGTCTTCGCCGTACCGACCGGTGACATAATCCGTCGCCCCTCTGTGCATGTAACGGATGTCGCGGGTGTGGCGGCTGTTGCCGCCGCGGAAGTCTTTGATCGCGCTCTCGAGCACCAGCACCCGCGCGCCGGCGCGCCGCGCGCTGATCGCCGCGCATAGGCCGGCGTTCCCGCCGCCGGCAACGAGAACGTCAAAGGGATGCTTCGAATCTGCCATTATCCGAGTAGAATACCTTGGGGCCAATAGAGGCCGAGCAGCTGGTTCATGAGCAGCGCAACGCCGACGACGGACCCGGTGTAGATAAGCGCACGAAACCAGGGCATTTTGACCCAGCCGTAGAGAAATATGAAAACGAACAGGGCGGTGGCGATGCCGAACCCCAAAAGCATTATCAGCAGCAGGTAGAGTACCAGCGATAAAAAATATTCCAGGGCGGTCGTGGTTCTCTTCCGCGTCTCATCCCCGGGTGCAATCCGATCGGTGCGCAACTCGATCACCAGCTGGACTGCGGCCATGACGATTGCCGGAATCGTCGCCGCCATGGGAAAGATAGCCCCCAAGTAGGGAAAGGAGCGCGCCTCATAGAGGGCGGCCGCGGCGAGAAGCAAGACGAAAGAAGTGAACAGGATAGATGGGGTTTTCCCCAGAACCACGGATTCCTCGGACGACTCCTCGGCCGGTAGGTCCTTACCCCTGCGTTTTCCTCGGACGGTCCAGAAAATGGAGGCGAGAAGCACGAGGCCCATAACAATTACGCCGGGGCGCAACAGCCATTCGAAGTCATAGCGGCTGATCGATAGCCACAGGTACTGTTCGGTTGGCTTGGTCAGAACGAAGCCGACCAGAAATGGGGCGCGCGCCCAACCGAGCTGTTTCATGAGCCAGCCCAAGAGTCCCAAGCCGAGCATCGCATAGATATCACCGAAGTGCTGCGAGCTCTGAAATGCGCCAAAAAAAATCGTCACCACGATGGCCGGCGCCAGTCGAGCGAAGGGAATCCAGGTGAGCCGCGCCAGGGCCGGGCTCAATAAAAAGCACAGCGCGGCGCCGATGGTGTTGGCGATGGCAAAACTCCAGATGATTGTAAAAATCAGATCGAGGTTTTCCTGAACCATGCGCGGTCCGGGCTGTATACCGTAGAAAAACAACGCGCCCAAGAGGATCGCCGCCGGCGCGCCGCCCGGAACGCTGAACAGCAGCGTGGGGATAAAATCGCCGGCCTCGACGGAGTTGTTGGCGCTCTCGGGGGCGATCACGCCACGGATATCACCTTTGCCAAACTTGTCTCGGTCGCGGGCCATGGCCACCACATGGCCGTAGCTCATCCAGGAACCCGCGGTGGCGCCGATGCCGGGAAGAATTCCCGCCCAAACGCCGATGAGGGAGCCGCGTAGCACGATGCCCCAATGCTGGACCACGTCTTTGGCTCCCTGAAGCCAACCGTGGCCTAAACCGATCCGCTCCGCGATCCGACCACCTTTGGCCAACAGATCGATGATCTCGGCGATGCCGAAGATTCCCAGTGCGACTCCAACCAACGGGATGCCGTCCAACAGGTAAAGCTGACCGAAGGTGTAACGATCGACGGCGTCGGCGGGAGCGGAGCCGACGCTGCCAAGCAATAGTCCCAAGCATGCCGCCAGACCGCCTTTGAGCGGCGCTCCGCCTGTCAGAAAGCCTGCAAAGGAAAGACCTAGGATGCAAAGCATCAATAATTCCGGCGAGCCGAAAAGGAGAACGAGGGGCCGTGCGATGGGCAGGGAGAGCGTCAAAAACACTGCGCCGATCAGGCCGCCGATCATCGATGATAAAAACGCAGCGCTCAAGGCTCTGGCTGCCTGGCCCTGCTTGGCCAGCGGATGACCATCCAAAACAGTGGCAGCGGCAGCCGCCGAACCGGGAGTACCGATGAGCACCGAGGTGATGGTGTCCGAGGTGTGGACCACAGCCAGCGATCCGACCAGGAGGATCATGGCGGTGTGGACATCAAGCGTATAGATGAAAGGAAGGAGGATGGCGACGCAGGCAATACCCCCCAGACCGGGCAGAATGCCGATGACCGTGCCGGCCATGACGCCGGCCATGAGCATACCCCAATGAACGGGATTTGCGAACTGCTCAAGCGCGATTAGTGCAGCATCCCACATGGGAGAGCGGAGCGGATTAGTCGAATTTCACGCGGTACTTCTTGCCGACCCACTCTCTGACGAAGCGCTGGATCTCCGGATCGATTTGAAAAGCCTGCTGGATGGTTTTTTCCAGCCGATCGCCGCGCAACAGAGGATACCCCCCCAGGATCTTGTCCGTCTTGGTCAGGAACTCCTTATCTTTCGCTAGCTGATCCGCAGCCGCATAAAAGACTCGCAGCGCCTCCGCTGGCGCCTCCACCTTGATCCAAAGGATCTTCTGCACGGCGAAGCCTGAAGGCATGAAGATTTTGTATGTGTCCCAGAATTTGCCGGAGGGCTTTTTTCCTTTGAGCTTTTCATAGACTTCGGGGACTGTCGGGAGATCGGGCACGGCCGGATCGCGAACAATATTTCCCTGATCGTCGAGCTGGCCGAAGGTCATCAGCGGTATCGCTTTGCCTTCCTTGATTAAGGGAAGGACCGTAGCGTTATAGGCGGGTGTCGTTTGGTAATCGAGATTGGTTTCGCCCCGTTCGAATGCGATCCGCGCGTGTCCTCTGCCCGAGAAACCGAGCACTCCTCTAGCATCCAGTTCGAGCAGCTCTAAACTGATGAGCGGAATCAGGTCGAGGCCGATGGCACTGATCCCGCCGTAAATCAGATTTTTGGCTTTGGCGAGATCCTCCACTTTTTTAATACCCGAAGCCGGGGAAGCGTACATGACCCCGCCCACGGGATTCACCAGCAAGGGCTTCCACTGGCGAAAATCGTATTTTGCCGCCTTGTCACCCACGAGCACGGGGAAATAATTGGTCGCCGAGCTCACCAGCACCATATGCCCGTCGGGTTTAGCCTTGAGCGCAAACTCCATCATGCCGGGGATGCCTCTGCCGCCGCCGATGTTGCGAAAGTTGAATTTCGGCGCGCCCGGAATATTCTTTTGAAGATAGGGCGCGATTGTGCGGATCCAGATGTCCGAGCCACCCGCTACGGGAAAAGGAATAATGACCTCGATGGTCTTCCCCTCATAATACGGAGCCGCCGCGAGTGCTTGAGTGGCAAGACCGAGTGACAATGCGCAAACGGCAAGCCATTTATAAACTGGCAATTTAGCTTTGAAATGGATCCATCCCATGGTACCCCTCCAAAAGAGTTTCTTCACCTTTACTGTCTTGCATCTTGCTCTGTCAAGGGCGTAAATTTCGAGCGCTGGAATCACCTACTGTGATACGGGTAAACAAAGAGGACAATATGGCCAAAAGGAAAGAGGGTTTAAGGACCTGCGCGCAGATCATGGCCGACTATGCCTTCGGGCTTACGCGCGCCTCCATCCCTGTGGAGGTCATGGCCGCGGCGCGACGACATTTGGCTGACACTATGGCATGTGCACTCGGGGCCTATAACACCGCCGCTGCTCAGGCAGTACGAAGATACTCTACCGAAAAGGGCGGCCGCGCCGACGCAACGATCCTGGGCACGGAGCAAAAGGTTCCGGCGGGCTCGGCCGCATTGGTTAATGGCACCATGGTTCGCTATCTCGACGCCAACGACATCTTCGTCTCGAGTCGCGGCGGTCCTTCGGGCCATTGCAGCGACGGCACGCCCGCGCTCCTGGCCCTTGCCGAGCAATATCGGCGTAGCGGCGAGGAATTGCTTACCTGCCTGGTGGCGTCCTATGAGCTGCAAGGCGCCTTGGCGGAGTCCTTCAACTTCTGGGACCGTGGTCTTCATGTGCTGACAAACGTCGGTTGGCTGCTCCCGATAGTCGCCGCTCGCCTCGGCGGCGCTACGGCCGAGCAAGCCGTGCACGCCTGTGGTCTCTGCGTCGCCACAGGCACCGTTGTAAATACATGGCTCAAGCCGACGCATAGCATCCCGATGATTAAGGGTGCGGCGGTGGGGTTAGTCCTGGAGCGCGTCTTAGAGGCCGCCACATTGGCATCGCTGGGCGTGACGGCTACAGAAGACGCGTTCGAGACGGCATTTTCCTGCTTAGTTCCCGGCGAAGATCCTGAAAGCCTTGAAACGCGCCTGGAGCAACTGGGCAAGCGCTGGACGACGACTGGAAACATGATCAAGGCCTATCCGGCACAGCTTTACACCCAGGCGGCAATCGAAGCGGTCCTGCGCCTGTATCATGGCGGTATCCGGGCCGGCGCGGTGCGCAAGCTGGTTCTCCACGGCCACCGAAATGTCTGCGGCGGCGTGCAGGGCTCGCCGCAAGCGTTCGCGCCCGCAAGCCGCGAGGCAGCGGACCATAGCGCGCCTTACGTCATGGCGATGGCTCTCTTGCGCGGCCGGCTGACGTCTCGAGAGTATGATGGAGCGCCGTGGACAACGTCTGAGGTCAAAGCTTTGATGGCGAAAATCGAGCTAATTGAAGAGCCTGAAAGGAACGGGGCCCTCGACGCCGAGGGGATGCTTGGCGTTCGACTGGTGGCAGAACTGACGAATGCCGGTACAAAGGAAATTACGGTCCAGCAACCAAAGGGCCATCCGGATGCGCCCTTGAGCGACGCCGAGCTGCTGAAAAAAATGACCTGGTTGCTGGAAGGCGTGGCGCCGGCGCACACTCCCGAACGACTGCTGGACGTCTGCGGCCGCCTCTCAACTGCTGAGGATGTTCAACGGCTCGTTGAGACGTGCAACGTCACGCAGAGATGACCGTCAGACCGCCATATAAATTATTTTTCAATCAAGCTAAAGGAGACTGTCGGCGTAAACACCGCCTAACATCGCCTCGTGAAACCGTTCATCTATTACACCTCTCTAGCCTTGGCGCTGTCATTTCTTATCGTGGCCGCTTCCGCGTGGATCGAAGTTTTCCATCACGGAGATTTCTTCACGCATCCGCTGACGAAATCTGCCGCCGGCTGGTCAATGACGGGCCTGATGCTTCTAGCCGTCGGACTGCGCGGGTGGCGGCATCGCGATCGAAAAAGCAAGAAAGCAGACGAGGCTGATAGATCGGAGCCGCAGGTTTAGCAGGTTGCTGAAAGACTCTGCTTGCAGGCTGGTCAAAAAGATCTCAGAGGCAAGGCGCATCAATTTGTTATTCGTGTTCGTGGCTTGTTTTCACAAGACGAGCGCGACTACCCCCGAGGCCATACGCGGCGAGACTGACAATTACTTTGAAAGATCAAGGGAAGCGGTTGCGCCCAGGTTCGGATGGCTCGCTTGGCGGCGATCGGCCCTTTTTAAGTAGAAAGAGACGAAAAGGGAATGCAAATCGGAGGCATCCAAAATCTCTCCCTGAATGCCGCCACGCATGGTCTCATAGCGAATTTCTAGGCATCGATCGTCGGACCTCGTGACGCCAACCAGCTGACCGCTCTTGAGGTCCACGAGGTTGCCGGCCGTGCGCAGCACATTGGTCAAACTGTTGGAGTCAGGCAGCCCTTCCGGATTCAGGCGATGGTCGCGCCCCTGTCTATCCAACCTCTCCATCTCCTGAAATGAGTAATGGAGATCGCGCAAGCGCGGGCGAATTATGCGTGAATCTCTGAACTGCTTATCCCTTCCTTTAGCCAATTCACGGACGACCATGCTATAGTCACCGTAGTGGATTTTAAACTTATCGATCGAGAGCCGTTCGAGAGTCTGGCCGATAGCCCGCAAAGTTTGCGCGGCATTCAAAGAACAACCCCGCAGCGAGGCGTGTGGAATCAGACCCACAGAGATAAAAGGTCTCATGCATTGGGTAGGTCGCACGTTGCATGCCAGCTTCTTACGAAGCGCTCCCCAAAAGCGAAACCAATGGCAATTGAAGAAGATTTCTCTCGCGGGGGGGTGACTGAGCCGGCTCCCGGAACTTCCTTGTTATTGCCTAGGCTGGAAAGACCGGTTAAGAAGTAGCGGATTTTATCTTGGATACCGGCGCCAAATTGGCCTTACTCATAGCATATCAAAATATGGTCGTCGTGCCTTGTTTAGCGCGGAAAACTGCTTCTTAAGGCAGTGATGGGACTTCCGCGCCAGCGCCGAAGGTAGCTGAATACAAACCCTGCCAAGAGCGAACAAAAGAACTCATGGGCCTTTCTTGAACGCGTATTGAAGCCCTCAACGCGCCGATGCGGCCACGCCGTTCTGAACCTTCCTTGTAGGTTTCGTCTGGCTAAAGACAATTTGCACTGCTCATTCATGAAACCGGCTCGCCGCCTGCGCCGCCGCCTCCGCGACTGCGGGCAATGGACAAAACCCTTGGGACTCCACCGCGAAGACCGGATTGAACTTGCTGCGAAAGTTTTCCAATGCAATGATGGCCGCCAACTCGACCAATTCTTCGTCGGCGAAGTGGCGCTTGAGGCGATTGAAGAAACGGTCCGTCACCCGTTTGTTGGTATAGGTCATGCGCTCGCACAGTTCCAACGCCAACTTTTCGCGCGCCGAGAAATGCGGGCTCCCTTTATAGTCGCCCAATGCGGCCTCTACCTTCTCCGTCGACGCGCCGTTCTGCATCCCACTGGATGCGTTGATGTCAATTCAATACGGGCAGCCGTTTATATTGGCAGCTTTCATGCAAAGCAGATGTCGCAGCTCGCCGCTGATGAGCCCGGACGCTAGAATTCCAGCCTGAAGGGCCTGCACCCCTTTCTGGATCGTCGGCCGAAGGCCATAGACCTTGGCGGTGTTCAGAATTGAGCCGTGCTGTCTTTCTTGCGCGTCAAAAACTTCGCGAACCTCGGGCGCGGCTTCGTCTCTGGTTATCCCTTTGATCCTAAGCATCTGTGAACTCCTTAACGATTTTATGATGCTCGAAATCGATGGCCATGAAGGTTTTTCCCTTTCCGCCGTTCTCCCGGCCGCGGCTCATTACCCCCGCGAAGCCGCATAAATCTCACTCGTCTTTATGTGACGCTCCCAAGCGGCTAGATTCCACTCGATGAACTGAATTTCCTTGACCGAGAGGACGATGGCAGTGGCTGTCTTATTTTTCTGTTCGCATTCGGCGCGCGCCGCTTCGAGTTTGTTCACGAGCGCCTGAATCAGCGCATTGCGCTCTCTTCGTTCCATTTCCGCGGCAACAGCCGCTTTTCGCTCGCGTCTGTGCCTCGCGACTTTCGCTACCGTCCTAAAGAGTGATGTCACCTTACTCAGCAACCTTTCGAACATAACTCCCCTTCCTTACGATTTCCCGCAAGCTGTTCGTACCGCCTCTAGAGGTACGAAGAATAAGTTTTAGAGGCAAGTCCTTAAGTGGTGCAGCAACGTCACCATGCCCCCGCTAATTCGTTCTGCTTAAGCTCACGGCTCTGTGTCGAGCATTCAAGCCCCAAAGTGATCAGCGTTTTTCTAACTCGCCCTGGTATACGGATAAGCGGCAATGACCCGTGCTCCGCCTTGGCTCCTTCTCATACACATATATACCTTGTTTAGCCGGAAACAGCTCGAAGTTTATCGCCGCGCTGCGCGACAGCGGTTGCTAGTACAGCAGAGCTATTCCGTCCTTCCAATTGAGCTACGGCCCGACACCGGAAAAGAACTATGTGATCAACGCTGCGCTAAGAGTAGAAATCAGAGCATGAAAAGTCAAACATCTTTGAGCCGCCATCGAACTCAGCTGTCCAAGTGGACTTGCCCATCTCGGGGGATAAAACCCACGGGCATGCGCTCGGTGTTCCGCGCATAGCCGATTCTCCCCTGCCGGTCGATCATGATGAGACCGGCCGTGCCGCCGATTTCTTGTGCCAGCAGAGCGACAGCTTGATTCGCCGCCGCCTGCGGGCCGGCTTCGTCCTTCAAGAGATCGAGCGCCGTTTTTGCCATGACAACGCGCACGATCGCCTCGCCTTGTCCGGTGCATGAGACGGCGCCGCGATCGTTCGCGTAGGTGCCGCAGCCGATCAGCGGCGAGTCCCCGACTCTGCCCGGAAGCTTGTTAAAAATCCCGCCGGTGGAGGTCGCTGCGGCGATCTTGCCGGTAGCATCCAACGCCACGCAGCCCACCGTGCCGTGTTTCTCTTGCCAGCGCTTGCGCTCGCTATCGATAATGAGCGACTCTGGCGAGCATTCGGGAAATCCAATCTGCCTCGCAAAAAGCAGCGCGCCTTCACCGGCATAAAGAAGATGGCGTCCGTCCTCCATGACGCGGCGCGCCAGCTTGATCGGATTCCTGATCCCTTGGACCGCCGCCACTGCGCCGGCGCGCAGCGTCTCCCCTTCCATGATCGCGGCATCCATCTCGACTTGACCGAGACTGTTGAGCGTCGAACCGGTGCCGGCGTTGAAAAGCGGATTGTCTTCGAGCGCGACCACGGCCGCCTCCACGGCATCCAATGCCGACCCACCTTGCTGAATTGTTTTCCAGCCCGCGAGGACGGCATCTTTGCAGCCATCGAGCCGCTGCGGTAATTCCTCCGCGCGGATTCGCCCGGCGCCGCCGTGGACGATGATCGCGGGGCGTAAGTTAGGAGTCATCGGTAGATTCCAAGAGACACGGAGAAATCAATGATCACCACGAAGCTCACGAAGGACACGAAGGTTTCAGATATATTAGTTTTTCAAACTTCGTGCTCCCTTCGACCTTGCTCAGGGCATGCTTCGTGGCCATCGTGGTGAGATCGGCCTTTGTTTTGTCATTAGAGTTCTCTCAGCAGCGCCCGGCACGGCGCGCCGTCCGATCCGGCGAGCTTTACCGGTGGGCAGATAAGCTCGTAGCGTCCCGGCGGAACAGCGGACAGGTCGATGCCTTCGAGCAGGATAACGCCATGATCGAGGAAGGCGCGGTGCACCGGCACCTGCTCGTCGGCGTGCGCCGCGGACATATAGTCGAGACCGACCAATCGGACGCCCAGGTCCACCAGCGCCTTCGCCCCGTCCACGGAAAACGCGGCGAAGCTCGGATCATAGACGCCCTTTTGCAACAGGCTTGAATTCCGCGTCTTGAACAAGACCCTCGTCTCGCCTTGAATCCCCGCCTGCGCCACGTCTGCCGCCGTAATATGCGTGCCGGGCTCGACCGCGCAGACCCGCGCGGGACCGATAAAAATTTCGAGCGGGAGAGCCTCGATGGTCATCCCGTCGGGCACGAAATGAAATGGCGCGTCGACATGCGTTCCCGCGTGGGCGCTGGCGTGAATCGACGAGGAATTGTTAGCGTCCCCGCGGCTCATGCGCTTGCGCTCGATCAGTTCCATCGGCTGCGAGGTCACCCAGCGAATACACCCGGGAGACAGGCTCAAAGAAATATCGTAGATCCTCACGGCATCACCTCCGGAGCTGGATATTATTCGACGCCGCGTGACCTGACAAGCGGATTGTTACGGCACGGGTGATTTTTCAGGATATCTTGTTCCTTATGCATAAGATCTTGATCACCACGAAGATCCCAGCGCGGCGAAGCCGCAACCAAAAAGTGAAAACTGATTTCACCACGAAGTGGGCCATGATCTTACGCTCGCCCGCCGAGAATGAAAATGGGGGAGGATTGAGCTAAGAAGGATGCGGTGGCCCAGCGAAGAGATCGGTAAGTGACTGGAGCGAGAGAGCC
>Ga0214472_10000246_pt1 | contig 70545 bp, 94 predicted proteins | sample RVTome_6_FD_207662 | JGI IMG/M metagenome (GOLD analysis project Ga0214472, IMG submission 207662) | Soil microbial communities from uranium-contaminated site in the Upper Colorado River Basin, Wyoming, United States - RVT140D175 | ecosystem: Environmental > Terrestrial > Soil > Contaminated >...
ACGGCGACCCAGACAATCACCATCCAGAGGCCCTAACTCGCGCCATGAAGATGACCGGTGGGTACTTGTCCTATCTGCGTGAGAACGTGGTAGATCTATTGAGTCGCGTAGAGTCTCCTCGTCGTCGTACCTGTGCTGCTTATGGTAAGTTTACGGCCTATATGCGTGCCAGACCGGTTAGGGGAGTGGACGACAACGAGGTGGACCGGGAGTTTGGGGCTAGGCTGGGCAAGCAAATGGCTCGCCTGGCTCATGTGCTAGCTGTCACGCTAAATAGTCCAGGTCTCAGTGGTGAGCCGATGCGTAGGGTACGCAAGGTGGCTCTGGATACCAGTCGTGGAAAGACGTTGGACTTGGTGCAGGCTATCTACGAATCAGGCGAGGAAGGCCGTGCGGCTAAATCACTGTGCGTCGAGGTAGGACAAGGTCAAGCAGACTGTAGGCGTATGCTCAGGTTCTTGCGACGGTTAGGGGTGATTAAATCGTTCAAGCGCGAAGGACATTCTGGGGAGTTCTGGATACTGTCGCCCATGTTTACTAGGCTGTACCGAAAAGTAATGGAGAATTGATTTTCAACAACCACCCCTATATACTACGTACTTACGTACTTACGTAAACGGAGTTACCCGGTATTATTATAATGAGTAGCTAGGTTTATGTAAAGTGCGATTTTAGGGATTAGGGTAAGGCCCTATGGCGTAACGGGTTAGGTAACACAAGGGAGCGACTATTATGGGTAGCGATAGGATAAATTTTGCCGTCTCTGAGGATGTAGTTAAGGCTGCGATAGGTGTCTGCGAGGCCTTGACGATATACTTAACCGTGAAGGCACGCCGCGATCAGGTAGAAACCGATATGATGGAGATAGATCTGGAAGACAGGCGGATAGCCAGAAAACTTAATTCCGCCAATCATCGCGGGTTTCATGAGCAAAGAGAGGGATAATACGGACGCTGCGTTCTAACATCGAGATCTAGTGGTTTGGCATCAAACAAGGAGATGAGTTATGAAGATTGAACTGGAACTAGATAACGGCAAAGTCGCGTTCCGGGTGCACAAGGACGACGTGCTGTTATTCGCGACCGTCGAGGACTTCGCCAGCATTCAGAAGGCTGTGGCGGAACTCAATGCGGCGGAGGAAGCGGCCGAGGAAGCGGCCCAGAAGCCGGTACCACCCGTCCACGATGAGGATGACCACACGCCGTTCAAGCACGATATTGGCGGCAAACTCGTGTGGTGCTGTCCGGTGATCTTTGCCAAGCCGTACCAGCCTATGATGTTTTTGCATCCAGCAAACAGTTCTCATCTAGGCTACGTTGATATGGCGCGCTCATACCGTGGTTTTATTGGGTTGGCTAACGCCGATGAGAATGGTTGGCCGGAGATGATCTTTCCAAGTAGTAAGGATGTCTCGTTCGCCCTCAGGTCGCATTTCAGCGAAATCAGGTTCGTGTGCTTCGAGATTGATTAAAAGTTTAGCCTAGGCTAAATATCTTAGCCTAGGCTAAGATAATGTACGGGGAGGGTAATTGGGGTTAATGGAAATGATGGAATCGTTGACTCATAGGATGCAGACTTTTGCTGTTGAATACTGCTTGGACCATGATGGTAAGAAGGCTGCGATTAGGGCTGGATACAGTGAACACACTGCTGCTGTGAGGGCCTGTAAATTATTGAAACATCCAGGGGTGAAGTTACTGATCGACAGGTTGGACAAGAAGTCTCGTGATGACTTTGAGATCCAGCGTTATGAGATCCTATACCATCTATGGGCTTGTGCTACCAGGGATGGCCGCAACCTAGTTAATGACCGGGGTGAGTTACTTTCCCCTCAGGAGATCAAGAACCTGCCTGATAGCGTAGGGCTAGCCATCGACAGCATCAAGCAGAAGGTGATCAGGAGATGGACTGAAGATGACGGGACTGAGGTGGACATTCTGGAGACAGAGATTAAGCTAGTGTCTAAGGCTGCTGCTATTGAGATGGCTATGAAGCACAAAGGACTGTTTGAGTTGGACAACGCACAACAGAAACATGTGACCATTGACTTTGACCAACTGTTCAAGGACCAGCGGCACACGATAGACGTAGACTCGATCGAGGAACGCTTAAGGATAGAGGAGCAAGGTTGAGTACTGCACTGCAAGATGATCTGATGGCGGTCGTGGACCCAATGCAGTTGAAGGATCTGCTATGGCCGGATGTAACGTTCTACAGGCAGCAGAAGCAGATTATCTACAGCGTATGGGACGATGATGAGACGGTGGTCACTGCGGGTAATATGCTGGGGAAGGACTTCGTGGCGGGATTCATAGCATTAGCGTACTTCCTCACCCGTAACCCGTGCCGTATTGTAGCTACCAGCGTAGTAGATAAGCACCTTGATATCTTGTGGGGGGAGATACGAGATTTTATCAAGATGTCTAAATTCTGCTTAGAGTCGGGAAAGGGAGGACCACTATGGGTAAACCACCAGCACATCCGTAAAATACACAACGGTGAAGTGTGTACAAAGAGTTTTATCAAAGGCCAAGTTGCGAAAGACGGCGAAGCTCTTCAAGGGGCACACCTAGCTACTAACAGTATGGTGCATCATCCTAAGAATCTGTTTATCTGCGATGAAGCTAGTGGTGTGATGGACAACTATTACACCATGGCTGACACTTGGGCGCACCGTAAATTGATATTTGGCAACCCATGGCCATGTACCAATTTCTTCTATCGTGCGATCAAGGGCAATCCTAAGACTAAAGACCCTGGTGGTAGTTTGCCCAGAGTAATAGGTAGAGGGTTGCATCGCAGAGTAATACGCATTCGAGCCGTAGATAGCCCAAACGTACGATTAGGGCTGGCCCAAGAACGTAGGGGAGAAGTAGCTACTGGTGAAAATCTGGTAGTCGGGGTAAAACCCTATCACAAATACTTACAGGAATTAGAAAGCTGGGATGAACACCAATTATGCGTTAGTCATGGCGGGGACTTCTACGAAGGCGGTGAGATCAAGCTGTTCCCCCAGGAATACCTGAGGCTGGCTCACGACAGGGCGGAGGAACTGATCAAGCTGTATGGGCTTAAGCGCACTGGAAGATCGTTAGGCATAGACCCCGGTGAAGGTAGTGCTAACACAACATGGACGGTAGCAGATAGCCTTGGCCTTATCAAGCAGATCCAGCGCAAGACCAAGGACACTAGCCAGATTGTCCACGAGACGATTGCCATAGCGCGAGAATACGGAGTTCCTTTTGAGAACGTGGTATTTGACCGCGGCGGTGGTGGCAAGCAGTTGGCTGATATGATGCGTAATATAGGGTATAATGTACGCACAGTGGGATTCGGTGAATCTGTAACTCCAGACAAGCGCCGAGGTATGGTAACATTAGATCGTAGGAAGCTGGAGGAAGAGGATCGGTTTAGCTACGTCAACCGCAGGGCTGAAATGTACGGGTTGCTTGCTAGGGCGATAGACCCCGGGGAAGGGCAGGTGTATGGAATACCTAAAGAGATGACCGATCTAATCGATCAACTGAAGGTGATACCCAAGTTGTACGACAACGGCAAGCTGTGGCTGCCTCCCAAGCACAAGAGTCCCAAGACTGACAACAGCAATATGAAGACGATGACTGAGTTGGTGGGCCACAGTCCAGACGAGGCCGACAGTGCCGTGATGGCATACTACTGTATCATCCATAAGGCGTACAAGCCCAGAGCAGGAGTGTTGTAATGGTTGAAGTGCCCAGATTAGTTAGAAACTTGGACGCTAGAGTTACGGTCCTTAGTGTACTACCAAACTTCTCAATGGTGTACAACGCGGTAGTCAATGGGAAGCCCGCTATTACAGACGGGCGGTTCCTAGTCATTACGGAAGATGCCCCTCGCGAGTTGGTTAAGCAATTCAACAAGATCGGCGTGGCCTCATATGGCGTGGCCTCATATAAGGTATACGACGGGAGTCGGTTTTTTGATGCCAGCAAGGATAAGCCACTATCGATTGTCGGGTATCTTATACGGTATAATAAATACACTATATGTGCTGTTTTATCAAATGATAGATTAGGAATCAAAATCAACGCTGACTGTTACAGATTTTTTGCAAAGAAAGGGTTTACGTTTTCAGCAAACCTGGATGATACAGATGGGGTTGTTCGCATATTAAAAGGTAAAGAGCCTGTAGCAGTGATAAAGGCGCTATGTGTGGATGGGGAATCACCATCATTCCTGATTGGCCCGTGGCTGAAGTTATTAGAGGATGAAGAGGATGAGTAAAGACTACATAAAACCTTGCCTAAAGTGCGACAAACCGTTTGATGCCGAGCACCAGTATAATAGGGTATGCCCTAAGTGTTCGCAGGTCAACCATCGGATTAGAACTCCGAGGAAATCAACCGCGGCACCCAGCAACCGAGGCAATTGCAAGGTGATATGATGGCTACGACTGTAGTGAACCTGCGAAGGTCAGAATATGACGTGTACATAGGACGAGGTTCCAAGTGGGGTAATCCATTCCGTATAGGTGTGCACGGCAGCAGGGATGAGGTGATTGCCATATACCGCGAGTACGTGCAGCGGATGCATGACTTGATGAATAGTTTGCATGAATTAAAGGGTAAGAGGCTGGGATGTTATTGCTACCCGCTACCTTGTCATGGAGACGTACTGAAGGAATTAGCTGATGCGGATAAAACTTGACTGGAGAGCCTACTTTGACAGGTTTGTGGAGGTGCATGGTGAGCCAGTGGAATTCGATAACTACTTGTTATTCCACGACGGCTGGAGGTACGGCAAGTTGCGATATAACGGACCGGAGTTATCGCCCCCAGAGGATGAACGAAAGCTGAAGGCGCTCAAGCGGGTCTACTGGACAGTATTAATGAGCAAATTGACTAAGGAGGCGGAAGAACTACGACAGCAGGTACGGGGTCTGGAGGATTGGAATAACTGCACCAGTCTACCCCTGCAACAGCGCGTGATGATCAGCACGGAGGACGAGTACGGCAAGATGTACCGTAAGTGGGGTGAACCAACAGAGCTCAACCTTACAGCTATGAAGATCAAGCTGGAGGAACTAGACCGCTACATCGGTGAGTGCATGGTGCAGTTAGGGAGTATCAATAAATTGAATCTACAGGGCACAGAAGAGGAAGTGAGATGATCGAGACTGTGATCAACCGTGAGATACCTGACCCGATCGTGCAAGCTAGGTTCACCCAGTTGCAGGCTAAAGTAGAGCAGGTGCTGAACTATCGCACCACGTTCAGCCGATTAACTGGAGGTACGGAGGGTACTGACCCGCGCAGGGATGTACAGGATGAATGCGGCCACCCCAAGACCGAAGACATTCAACTGACAGATTACCAGCACCTGTACGACCGCAACGGGGTAGCCAAGAAGGCTAATGACCTGTATCCCAATCACTGTTGGCAGGTTCACCCCACCGTCTACGAGGATGAGGACCCAGAGAAGGTTACCAAGTTCGAGAAGGCGGTCGCCGACCTGGGTAAGGAACTTAACGGGGAGAGCTGGTACAAGAATGACGAGGGCAGCCCGTTCTGGGAGTACATCAAGCGAGCTGACCGTCTGTGCGGAATTGGACACTACGGAACGATTTTGGTTGGAGTGTCAGGAGAAGAAGGTAAGGACCTGTCACAGCCACTGGCTAAGAGCAAGAAACCCCGGGAACTGATTTACGCTAAGGTGTTTACCGAATTGCAGTCACCGGTCAAGCAGTATGACAAGAACAGCAGTAGTCCCCGCTACGGGATGCCTGAGGTGTACCAAATGCAGTTTGACGACGTCAGCGAGATAGGCTACCGATCCGACGTTAGGCCACTGCAAGGTAGCGAGGATGTACACTGGACCCGAGTGATCCATGTAACTGATGAGCTAGGTAGTAGTGAGGTGCAACATATCCCAAGGCTATTGGCCAGCTACGACCGGTACACTGATCTTGGCAAGCTGTATGGAGGCAGTGCCGAGATGTATTGGAAGGGAGCATTTCCTGGATTTCATTTCGGCACGCATCCCCAATTAGGTGGTGATGTGGAGGTAGACGTAGATAGTATGAAGTCTATGGTAGAAGAGTGGCTCAACGGACTACAGCGCTCTGTGATTACTAGTGGCTATGCAGTAGATAGCCTGAGTCCTCAGGTAGTAGACCCCACGCCACAGATCAATACCCATATCGAAGCTATTTGCATCGAGAAAGATTGCCCCAAGCGTATATTTACAGGTAGCGAGCGTGGTGAACTAGCCAGTAGCCAGGATAGCGACCACTGGGATAAGGTAGTAGACGCCAGGCGACGCAACCACCTGACCCCTAGGTTAATAGTGCCGGTAGTCAACCGGCTGGTCTGGCTGGGAGTATTGCCGGTTCCCTCCCAGGGGTTTGGCGTGGAATGGCCGGAGGTGGAAAAGCTGTCGCCTATGGATCGTGCTAAGATGGCACTGCTGCTCACTCAGGCTATTGCGGCATTCTTAGCTGGCAACGGGGAGATGGTACTGCCGTTGCCATCCTTCTTGACGCTAGTGCTGGGATTCACGGCCAAAGAGTCCAGTGCGATTATTGAGGTGCTAGAGAGCGACGATAACCAAGATATCCACAGACAGGAAAAGGCCAGAGCCGATGAGCTACAGCAACAGCAGCAGTCCAATATGCCGCAGGATCGACCCGAGGGACTGGCGGACGTGGCCCGATGACCTTTGCCGTCGTATACTGGTAGACTACGGTGCCGGTGAGCTGGTCAAGGATATAGCCGCAAAGGAGGGAATCGACCTGGTGACTGCTGGGAAGTTTTTGCGCAGTGCAGGCGTGGATACCAGAAATAACGCCAGTATCCAGTCAGCACCGTCCGGCAAGCTGGACCTGGAGCTGCGATCTGTTATTGCCAAGCAGTTTCGCGGTGCTCATATCAGTGACTGGGATTTCGACGCGCGTACTAAGTCTGTGGAGGCCGGGTTGAGAGCCGTTGCCGATAAGTGCAATGTGGAGTACACGGTAACTAGATCCATGTACATGTCCCTGGGTAGGATAGAATGGGTGAGCCTGGTGTGTAATGCTGACCGCGAGGATCTGATCCCCAGTAAGGAATTACGGTCCAGACTGTTAGTGGAGATCACCTCGGCAATAAGGAGAGCCCTAGATGCCAGTGAATCCATGTAGCGTAGACGGAGTGTCTGGATACCGATGGGGTGAGCACGGTAAGTGCTACACAGGTACTGGTGCTAAGGCCAAGGCATCCATGCAGGGCAGAGCCGCGAGGGCCAGTGGCTGGACTGGTAACATCCGGAGGTCCGTCACGGGTATAGACCCTACCCGCACCAAGACCCTGCGCAAGGCGTTCGAGCGTGAGGTACTGCGCAGGATCAACTACGTCAAGCGCATGATAACGGAAGAGGTGGCTATACTGGATGGGTTCGGCCTAAAGCGTACGACCAACGCTACGTCCGATATTACGACCAATGCCCGCTTTCAGTTTTCTAGTACCGTAGCCCAGGTGGATGCCTTTGAGAAGTACATCCGAGATCAACTCGGAGTATTGGCCAGTCAGGCAGAAGACCAATACTGGCAGGAGTACATCCGTCAAGGATACGAGAAGGGGGCTGGCCGCGCGTTCAGCGATGTAAACCAGGCTAAGCGTGCCAATGCTTTCGGCAGCGACACGGCCATGGCCCACTACGAAGGCACTAGGGAGGAATTTCTACGTAGTTCGTTCGCTGCTCAGGAAACAGTGGAGAAGGTCAAGCTGCTGGCCAGCCGTACCTTCACGGACCTGAAGAACGTGGAGGAAGCTACTGCTACTTCCCTCAGGAGGGTACTGACCGACGGACTGGTCAAGGGTGACAACCCCTGGACGATAGCCCGCGAGTTGAACAAGACGGTGGATAGTATCGGCAAGAACAGGTCGCTGATCATAGCCCGCACGGAGATTATCCGAGCCCATGCCGAGGGGCAACTGGACGCCTTGGAGCGAATGGGCGTGGCGGAGGTAGGAGTCCAGGTTGAGTGGTCCAGTGCTGGTGACGACCGGGTGTGCGAGCAGTGCCAGCCGCTAGAGGGCCAGATATTCAAGATCACTGACTCGCATGGGGTGATCCCTCTCCATCCACAGTGTAGGTGCGCGTGGATACCCTATACCGAGAGCGTGACTAAGGGACCGGTACGAGGTTAACAATGGATCGGCTGAGACCGACTGAGCAGGCGATATTTGACGTGCTGAGTGACGGCAGGCTGCACAAGCGGGACGACCTAATGGCTTGTCTGCTGGACCCGCTGGCCGAGCGGTTGCATCTACAGAAGCACATCAGTTCATTACGTAAGAAGCTGCCTACCGACCTGATCATCGACGCCGTAGCTCGTGACCATACCATATGGTACCGCCTGGCTCGTAGGTACAACGGTCACAATGATGAGTAGCTATTACCCTCTTAAATTATGGAGTAGCTATTAGAACCTAATAAGGTGGGCTAGAGTTTTACAGAACGTAGCCTGAGGTAATGATATTGCGGTATGCTACCGCAGCACCTCAGGGACTACGTGATGGAAAAACTGGTCGCTAATCTGACAGGACGTGCCAAGCGCCAGACCTACCAAGGTCGTGAATACCTGGTTGCACCAGCCACACTGATTGTCCCCGGGGTGCTGAACGGTAGCCAAGGTCCCCTCTTCTACCCTGAGGAAGAGCTGCAGCTCAACCCGGTTGCATGGGACGACTTACCCATCATCGTCTACCATCCTGCTAACAACACCAGCGGTCGCAAGACCGACGTGCTGGACAGGCAGGGGATAGGACGCATCTATAACACCCGCTACTCTGGCGGGCTAAAAGCCGACTTGTGGTTTGAAGAGGACCGCGTCAAGGCGGTCGACCCCAGGGTCTACGATGCCTTACTCAACGGCACCAGCATCGAGCTGTCTACCGGCCTGGGCGTGGATCAGGAGAATGCTCCTGAGGGTAGTGTCCACAACGGCGTGGAGTACACCGCTGTAGCCCGCAACTACAGACCGGACCATTTGGCTATTCTGCCCGACCAGGTGGGTGCGTGCTCACTGAAGGACGGCTGTGGTGTGTACAACGAGCAGAGTATGGATGACCTGCGCATGGCCATAGACTCCGCTGTGCGTGAGAGGTATGGCAATGCTAGTAGTACAGAGAACGACGTGTGGGTGGTGGACGTATACTCTAACTACCTGATTTACCGCAGCGGCGAGGGTCTGTATCGCATAGGGTACAGCACCCCAGATGGTAAGATCACAATAGCTGACGCCGATCCGGTGGAGGTGCGCCGCAAGACGGAGTATGAACCTGTGTCTAACTTGGACGGCCAGGTTGGCTCGTCCGATTCACTCTTGAATAGGGAGCCAGATATGGCCAACATGAAGCCCGAAGAGCGTAAGACCATCATCGATGGTCTAATTAGCAACAGTTGTTGCTGGGATGAGAAGGATCGACCGGAGTTGGAGGCAATGACCGACAACCAACTGCGGCGTACCAAGGAGGCCGCTGACAAGGCGGTGGAGAACGAACAGATACTCACTGCTGCCGAGAAGGGATTCAATGATGGCAGGGACGAGATCAATTTTAACCGCGAGAAGCGGGAGTGGGCACGAACAACCAAGGAGACGCCAGTGGGAAACCAGGCAGCAGTACTCAGCGATGAGGACAGAGCCACATTGAACGCCGCTAAGGTGATCGTGGAAAACGAGGCCAAGCGACAGGCTGAAGAGAAGTCCGGCATTATAAGCCACATTCTCGGCAAGTACGCTGAAAACGATAGGGCGAAGCATAAGGCAGCTCTTGAAACGATGAACATCGACCAGTTGAGAGCTGCGTCGGGGTTGATTCAGGAACAGCCAAACCGTTACGTGGGCCAGCCCTATGACACTCACAACCAACAGAAGTTGGACCAGACCGACATGTTGGTCGAGCCCGAACCTGAAGAGTATATTGTCAATAATGTCATCAAGAAGTGATGGCCAGTACCAAAACATCAGTATAAGGAGAATGGCCCATGCTGGGTACAAAAGTTTTGATCACCGGAGAGCCCAAAGGACGCGTGATAAACGGTATTGTTAGCGGTACCCCGAGTCCTGGAACTATTATGCAGATCGCTAATGCCGTGGAACCAGTGTCCGGCCGCTACACCTGGGAAGTGTTTGATCAGGCGGCAGATGGTGACCGTCCTAGCGGACCGGTTGCCGTGCTCCTGGAGAAGGGCGAGGGGTACGATTACAGTACAGCGTACGAGGATGGCTATGACTGCCGGGTGTATATTCCACTACATGGTGATGAGTTGAATATGCTCGTGGCAGCCAGTGGTACCGCCACCAGTGATGCACAGGCCATCGGCGATAAGTATATCATCGAAGACGGTACTGGCCTACTGATTGCCACAACTGGAACGCCGGAATGCGAGCCGTTTACGTGCATGGAAACGCTTACCGACGTGGTAGCTGCCGGTACCATGACTCATGTGATCTTTACGGGCTTCTGATCCTACTGGGATCACCAGCTATAACCATACACGAGGAGAAAACAATGACCCCAGTATCAGACTACTTGATTGACGGCCAACCCCACGGGGACTTGGCCAATGAGTTTGCCGACAGCGGTTACAATAGCGGCGTCTGGCGACCCTACCTGGACCGCAATGGCAACAAGTGCGTTACCGTCAATGTTGGTAAGCAGTACGATCCCACTAAGGGTCGCGAAGTTCCGACACGTGAGAAGATGACATTGCGTGAAGCAAGGTTCCGCGGTTATGACGCGCCTACATTGCACGTTAGCAATGCTACGATTCTCCGCAAAGATGAATGGATCATGTTTGACCGCGTGGTAGTAGAATCATCTATGCAGAGACTGCGGGCATGGTCGGACCTGGCAGCGGCCAACACGATGACGCTCGACGGAATGAGTAATGAGATGCTGGAGCACGAGACCATTAATGATCCCGGGCAAGCCAGCGTGGATATGGATGGACTCAGCGACGGCACGGCAGATGGGGTGCTCTACCAGCTAGAGGGGATGCCCCTACCGTTCACCTATGAGTCCTTCTTCATCCCAGAGCGTAAGCTGGCCGTTAGCCGTAAGAACGGCAAGCCGCTTAGCACGCTGATGGCCAGCATCTGCGGCAGACGTGTCGCTGAGGTTATTGAAAAGACTACCCTAGGTGTACTCGCAGGCATGCTCTATGGTACGAGCACTAACTACAGCCGAGCGCCTCAGGTTACCGGCTATACCAATCACCCTGCCCGCAATACGGCCACCCTCACTACGCCGACAGGTAGTAACAGCTCTACTACGGTTAGCGAAGTGTTGGCTATGCGCACCACCCTGTACGATGACGGGTTCTATGGGCCGTTCGTCTGTTACAACGGTACAGACTGGGACCGGTACCTGGACGACGATCACTTCAAATACGTGACCTCCGGTGGTGCTGCGCCGACCGGTACGCTGCGGCAGCGTCTGATGCAGATTGAGGACATTACCGCCGTGCGTAGGGCGGACTACCTTACACCAACTTTAACCGGTGGTACATTTGACTTTGTCATGGTCAGCCTCAGTCGGCCCGAGGTGTGCCGAGCAATCGTCGGTATGCCCATCAAGGTGCTCCAGTGGCCCAGCCGCGGCGGGGCGCAATTGAACTTCAAGGTAATCTGCATTAAGGCTCCTCAGATCCGTGCTGATTATAGTGGCAATAGCGGAATCAATCATGCCAGTGTCACCTGACCTCCAGCCCGAGGTTAGCCCCCGCCTGGTCTGAAGCCCTGGGCTGGGCGGGGGTGTATCTACCCAGGGTTGTAATTGGAGCGAACATGAAATTCAAGAATCTTATTGGGACCTATCAGGCCCCCAATCCGGACGGTCAACCGATCGTCTATCCTCAAGGTAGCGTGTTCGAGTCTAACATCGATCTGGCTAAAAGATTTAATGACCGCAGGGCCATTAAATTCAAGCGCATGCCGGATGACTCTGAAGTACACGTAGCGGAAGTAGGTAAGTCTCGTCTGGATGAGGTAGACGATTCACCCTCAGAACCTGACGACGTGTTCAGCAGCATGACCTTGGCCGAGCTGCGCGAGGAGGCCCGCGAACACGACATTGACGTCAGTGGTGCTCGTACCAAGCGGGACGTGCTAAAGATCATTCGTGGAGCATCTACTGGCCTGGCTGGGGAGTAGTCCTATGGCTTGGCGAGTTAATCCAGAAGAGGTTGAGGCCATCATAAGAGATTATGACTCGGCTATCAACCTGAAGCCCATGATCGTTGCGGCAAATGCCCTGACTGACGTGGTCAGTAGTAAGGACAGTGGGAGTCTACTCAATGCCAATCTTCTCCAGGAGATAGAGCGGCACTTGGCGGCGCACGTCTACGACGCCACAGACCATGAGGCTGCTGCCGAAACTACGGGTAAGTCAAATACCCAATACACTGGCCTGTATGGTAAGGGATGTTTAGATGGCACTAGGCACGGCAAGCTAGCCATGATGCTGGACGTGACGGGGTATCTCTCTAGGCTCAACGAGGGGCGCAAGACGGCTACAGCTTCATGGCTGGGCAAGCGAGTCAGTGAGCAGACCGACTACATAGACAGGTTCTGACCATGGTAAGACCAGGTAGGACTGGGCGGCGACAGCAGGCAGTCTACTGGGCCCCACTAACCGGGGCAGGCAGTAAGACCAGTACAGGACGGCTGAAGGTCAGTAGCTCTAAGGTGCAGTTGGACGTGCGATGGGAGGCAGTTCAGCAGGATGCTCTGGACGGACAGGGTGACGTGATTAGGCTAGATGTTCAAGTTAAGGTATACCAGGACGTGGCCATAGGCGGGATTATGTGGCTTGGTAAGTTGACTGCGTTGCCCGCGTCCCCCACGGACCTGTACGAGGTAGTGACATTTGATAAGGTCCCTGGCACTAAGGGTGCGGACTACGAGCGATGGGCTGGGTTGCAACGGTACAGCAACGAACTACCGCCTACTGGATGAGATACATGCGTAGGATGCTGCTCGTCATAATCCTGATGTCCCCGTGGTGCGGGGGTGCGATTGCCCAGAGTACTACCACGTACAAGGGGATTACGGTGCAAGACCCGGCACCCACGGGGGCCGCTGGTCTGAGGTATGATAATAACTTCAAGGCTCTTGCTGACCGAGTCCCAGGGGCATCATACATCAAGACTACAGATCCCACCGTAGATGACGACGTGGACTTGGGATACTACCCAGGGTACATCTGGGTGAACGTGAACGGACCTCTGTGGTGGGGATGTACGGACAACACGGATGGTGCCGCGAACTGGGAGCAGTTGAATGCGGCTGGAGATTCTGCGTATATCTCTGACGCTGTATACGGATCAGGCTGGGATGGTGTAACCACAATTGCACCTAGTAAGAATACTCTTTATGACCTATTGAGCACGTACGGAACAATGGCTACGCAGGACGCCGATGCCGTGGCAATAACGGGCGGCAGCGCCAGCGGCCTGACATCGCTGGGTATTGATATCACGCCGACTGAGGCTCTGCATCTGGAGTCTGCGGTGGCGACCGGCGAATTCTACGGCATGAAGATCCGCGACACGGCGCAGGTCCAGAAGGCGGAAGCCTATATTGGCGTCCAGGACGTAGGTGATTTCCCCCTGGCCGGCATTTGGCTGGGCGAGACGATGGTGCCCGACTTCGAGAATTACTCATTACTGTACTCCGCCAGCGGCATTTTATTTGGCAGTCCCGCGGGGCAATCGATGTATTTTCGCATCGGCAACGTCGACAAAATGATCGTCAGAAGCGGTGGCAACTTGGAGATGCCGAACGATTCGGCCTACCTGCTCTTGGGCGCTGGCCTGGACTACGGCATCGCATGGGACGGCACCAACGCGGTACATTCGATCCCGTCCGGAAAATTCGATTTCAATGGGCCACTACAAATTTCGCCTGGCGCGTCCGTTGATCCGAGCAATAACGGAGACATGGTATTCGAGCTGACGTCCGATACTGTGCTGGCCGTAAAAGCAAAGGGCTCGGATGCTACTGTTCGGGCTGTGACGATCCCGTTGACTGATAGTACCGCGCTAATGGCAACCGATGTTGGTATTGCCGACAACAACCTCTTGGAGGTCGACGATGCCGACAACCTGGCTGTCGATGATTATGCCAAGGTCACCGCCAGCGGGATCGTCGGCAGAACCTACGCGCAGGTCAAATCTGATCTGCAAATAGCCCAAGCTGCAGGAACAATCGATGCAGATGGCACTGATGATATTGATTGGAGTTCAAATCATTTTTGGATCGTGACCGTCGATATCAATGAGGTCTTAACGTTTACCGATCCGCCCGCTGCTGGTGAATCTCTCCGTATGGTGGCAATCCAGTCCGGTGGTAGTAACACCCTAGACGTGGCGAGTGCGACTGAGACGATCTATTGGCCCGATACAGATAGCGACGGGGATGGGGATGTCCCTACGTTTCCGGCGACGGCTGGGCAAAGGATGGCCTACACATTTCTGTTCGACGGAACGAATTACTATGCGACTGGAATTCCGTATGGAACTCCGTGATAATCACAGCAGATTAGGGAATCAAAGAGGAGCGAAACATGGATTGGTCGTCATTCATTTCGTCGATGCTAGGGGCGATGGTAGCCGTTAGCGGTTTCGCCTTCTGGCTCGGCGGGCTGGCCCGATCGGTTAAATCGATTCGCGAGTCGATGATCGAGGCGGTTAACGCCATCCGCCAGACATGCGAGGAACGCAAGGGCGACCACTGCCATCATTACCAGGCGATCAGCGACCACAATGTCCAGATCGGCCGGCTCGATACGCGGGTAATGTCGTTGGAGGCGTGGCGGCAGAAAGCCGATGGGTGAATGCGATGGAAAACCCCAACAACTACGGCAAATGTGATGATCAAGTAACCGAAAGAAAGGATAGACAATGGCACGATCACAGGCGGACATTGCGGCACTTTATACGGAGTTGACGACCGATCCAAACACACTCGGATTGACGCCGCCTCCAACGATTAACGACGTTGGAAATGCCGACTTGCTCAACGAAGTGCTCGTAGCCCAGCAGGTCGACCGCAAAGCGATTCCGGTCAACGAGTTGGCCCAGCAGGTCGACCGCACGGAGTTCAATGCCCTGTCTCCGGGAGATCAAAATTGGTTGATGCTCGTTATGCAAACGGGCTCGCTCGACATAAACGATACAGGCCAGATCAAGCAGGGCCTATTGCAATGTTTCGGTGTCGGAAGCGAGACGCGCCAGGGCATGGCATCGCGGTTGACTGAGGCGGTGAACCGTGTCGAGCAGATGTACCGACAAGGACTGTTGGAAGTTGGCGGCTACGTGACTCCGAGTGACATCTCAGCAGCGAGGCAATACACGCCGTGACGCTCGATGAAATGGCACTTGCTCTCGCCGTGGAGTTGATTCGTAAAAGCGGTGTGCGTGAGTGGGATGAGGATCAGTCTACGATGCGGGCCAACCTCGCGGCGGCTGCGAGGGAGATGGCCGTTGACCTTTATTTTGGAGATTTAGAACTGATGGTGACCAAGATTCTCATCACAGAGATGGACGGCACGCCGAAGCAGATTTGCTTCGCGGATCATGCCACCGACTTCAACCCGACAGCGGCAAACGACCTCCGCAAGACAACAGATGCCAGCCAGGAAACCGACGTGCAGTTGGACCTGACGAGCCTGGCTGATTCGGCCTACCGGCAAAGTACAAAGGTTGACTTAGGCGCGGATCGGGCTGCGACCTACATGGTGCGAGCCGCGTTTGAGCTGGCGGCAACGCCGACTGCTGGTGATGTGATTTCGCTGTACTGGGCGCCGTCCTGGTCCGCGACCGCTGGAACCGGAAACCCAGGCGGTGCGAGCGGTGCCGATGCGGCCTACGACGGCTATTCAGCGAACGGCGACAGTGCGGTGAATCAACTGGTTCACATCGGCGATTTCATCTGCACCGTTCAGGCGACGGCGACTGTTCAGGTTGCCGAGGTGGGAATGTTCACGCCGACGGAGCGGTACGGTTCGCTGATCGTGCGGAACGAGAGCGGGGCGGCATTCCACACCGACGCGGTCGAGTCTCATGTCGTGTTTGACCCAGTAATTGACGAGTTCCAAAACGCATGATCGCTTTACGTGAACGCCCCAGAGACTGGCGATACACACCGCGGCCGCATCCACTGAAGCGCGGGCTGATGTTCCACATGGGCGGCTGGATGGCTGGCTCGAACATCGCCCGCGATGGCGACGGAATGCCTGGTCGCGTGAAGAACCACGGCACGCTCACGAACATGGACCCGGCGACGGACTGGCTGTGGAGTGATTACTTGGGGCGGTGGGTGCAGGATTTTGATCGGGTCAATGACCACATCCTGGTCCCCCGTCCAGGCATCCTGACTAGCGGAACTGTGTACACCTATTCGGTCTGGCTGAATTGGACCGGCGGTGCCGCTTACGGTTTGTCTTGGTCGATTGGGGACGGAGCATCACACGTTGGCGCTGCCGACATTAACAATATCGCTGGACGATACGTGTTCAAGGGCCAGTCGGCCAGTAACGTCCCCTACTGGACTTGGACAACGGGGTGGCATCATCTAGCCCACGTTTGGGATGGAACGAATGCAGTAATGTACGTTGATGGCCACGCACCAACTGCATCGTCTGGAGGTGCTTATGGCGGCGGGCTGGTCACTTATGATGAGTTTCGTATTGGGGGGAAGGTCAATTTCACTGGGTACTTTTTTGGCGGACAACAATGCGACCAATTATTGCACAGCCGCGTTCTCTCCCCCACCGAAATCTCCGAACTAGCCGACCCCACCAACGTGATGCTATCCGGCCTGCTGCTGCCACCGATGGCGGCACGGGATAGCGGGCTGGCGTCGGTGGTTGCAAGCGTGGGTTCTAACAATCCACTACGCCGGAGGGGCGTTCCCGGCATGACACATAAACACCATATCGGTACAGGATGGTAACATGGCAGCTACCGACGCACGACCGTTTCCGATCAAAGGTGCGGCCTATCGAGTAACGTTCCCTATCTTCGACAACGATGGGGATTTAGTGACCGGAGCAGCGGGCTTGGATTCAGAGGTCAGTAAAGACGGCGCGGGATTCAGCGATTGCACGAACGAAGCAACAGAAATCGCTACAGCAAGCGGTATGTACTATCTCGATCTGACGGCCGCTGAAATGAGCGCCGATACGGTCGCGATCATTATCAAAACGACCACGACCGATGCCAAGACGACGCCGATCGTGCTCTATCCCGACAAGACCATCGTGTTCGGCACGGTGGACGACGTCGGGGCCACGACGACCGTGTTCGACACCTCCATCACCGAGGCGACTGCCGACCATTACAACGGCAGAGTGCTCGTGTGGATTTCCGGGAGCCTGCTCGGGCAGGCGTGCACGATCGATGATTACCGCCTTGATACCGCCAAGGGCGAATTTACTGTTTCGACTTTAACCGAAGCGCCGGCAAACGGCGATGCGTTCCTGATCTATTAAGGAGTAGGCTATGGCTCGCGGTGATTTTACCCTATTTGACGAGTTCGTCGCCCAGATCGGACTCAAGAAACACAACCTCGATACCGACGTGCTGAAGCTGGCGTTTATCGACAACTTCATAACGCCGACTGCGGGTGATGCCACGCCGCAGTGGGGCGTAGGCTCCGGGGTCGATTACGATGGCAACGAAGTCAGCACGGCCGGCGGTTACGTGGCGGGCGGCTTCACGATTTCCGCCCCATCGTACGTGGAAGCGGCCGGCACAGGCACGCTCAATGACGACGACTCGAATCTATCGCTTGCACAAAACGGCAGCGGATTCACCAATGCTTACTGGGCGATACTCTACAACGACACGGCGACCAACAAGGACGCCATCGGATTCTACGATCTGGGCGGGCCAGTATCCGAGGTGGCTGGGCCGATCAACTTCAACTTCAACGCCTCTGGGATTCTAACGATTGCGAACGCATAATGGATTGGCGGATCTACTACGATGACGAGTCCACGCTAAGCGGCGATCGCACAACGCGGATCGACGTCAGGACCGGCGTTGTCGCAGTGGCTGAACGTGATCGCAATCACAACTGGATGTTTTGGTTCGGCCGGGATAGAGCGTATTACCTATTGCAAAACGACGGCTATTGGATGGGCGTAGACCAAGCTGGATTCGAGGACCAAATGGTCAGCCGATGCGAGGAAATTCGTTATTGTCTGCGGGGCCGCACAGTAGTCCCGCAGTCGCGTTACGAGGCCATCATCAACCGGATGATGCGTGACTGCAAGCCGCAAAAAACAGGCTGGCACGCCAACGAGAGAGCGTAATGGGTACAACCCCCACACTAACGCAAAACGGCTACGTCTGGGTCAACGACGATGGCTCGGAGTCCGGCTCGACGCTCTACACCGAGGGTACGACGCAGGACTTCGACGTGTCTTCTGGGAATGTTATCAAGCGGGTTCGACTCGAAGCGGACTGCACCGGTAATGATTACATTGACGGGTTTCATCTCTTTGTCAGCCGTAACAGTGGTGCCTATTCGCGGGTCACCACCATCAGCAGCTACGTGCGGTCGGTGGCTAGTGCGGAAACATCATGGTCGTACACCGACGGCAGTTCCACCACCGATCGTATGACGACGGGCAGCGGCACGAATACCGGGTACATCGACACCGATGCGGCAATCGCCTCGTTCACCGTCACGAAAAACCAGCACACACAGTGCGAATTCTGCATCGAGTTCGTTTCCGCCGACTTGGCCGATAACGACACTCTGGACTTCCGCCTCTACAACGATGACGGCACGGAAATTAACGGCGGCTACACGGCGAGCGCCCAATCGACGATCACCAAGACAGCATCGGGCACAACGATTGATGCCGCGGCTGGTTCGGTTACGGTCACCGGATACGCGGTCGAAGTCGAAGTGGGCACAACCATCGATGCCGCGGCTGGATCAGTTGTTGCTACCGGGTACGCGGTCACAGTCGAGCCTTACACAGCGATCGATGCTGCGATCGGTTCGGTTACGGTTACCGGATATCAGGCCACAGTTGAGCCGTACACGATAATCGATGCTGCGGTTGGGAGCGTTGCGGTCGCAGGATACGCGGTCCAGGTTGATCCGTACACGACGATTGATGCCGCGGCTGGCACCATCACGGTCACCGGATACCAGGCCCTTGTCGGCGTGGCGTCCCGCACCCAGGTAAGTCCTATCGGGCTTATCATGCGGCCCTACGGCAACCTCGACTCGAAGGTGGCATCGGGTACGACGATCAGCGCTGCGGTCGGATCAGTTGTTGCCACCGGATACGCCGTTGAGGTCGAGGTTGGCACCACGATTGACGCAGCATCTGGCAGCATCACGATCACCGGATACGCTGCGGAGGTGGAAGTCGGTACGACGATCGATACCGCGGCCGGTGCCATCACTGTCACCGGGTATCAGGCCACAGTCGAGCCATACACAGCGATCAACGCTACCGCTGGATCAGTTGCCGTTACCGGCTATGCGGTCGAAGTCGAAGTTGGTACAACAATCAACGCCGTAGCTGAAAGTGTTGTTGTTACTGGGTATCAGGCCGTAATAGAAGCAGCCATAACAATCAACGCCGCGGCTGGAAGCGTTGTCATTACTGGCTATACAGTAACAATAACAATAGGTGGGACAACTATTGATCCTGCTCTAATTTCTCACCACGGGATGAGTATGTAGATCGTGTTATCATAATACGTAAACTGTTTCAAGAGAGGTAGAGATGGCAGCGAGAATCAGGCAGAGCGTTGCAGCGATGGCTAACGACGTTGACCGGACGAGCCACCGTGTTGATGCTTTAATTGCAAGGGCAGACGCCCTACTTGTTGCAATTCATGAACTTGTGGACGTTATCAAACATAATGGCATCTCGATAGGTGCCGAAGTGGCTGGGCACGAAATACCCGGAAGTATCACGTTGAAACCCAATGACGAAGGAGAGTAAAATGAACAATGAGACTTTGGATCTGTTCTACGAGAGCGCAGCAACCTACAACGGCCAGACGGCATGGGGCGACGGCTCGTTCCTTGAAATGCTCAAGGGACTGATCCCGATCATCGTTCAGTTGATCCCGATGTGTTTTCCGGCGAAGGAACTGAAGCAAGCCGCGATAGTCAGTGTTCGTGAATTGACACGAAAGCAACTGCGCCAAATGGATGCCACGGCAACTCAGAACGCCAGGGCGATCGTTCGTGAAAAATACGGGAATGAACTTGGCGTTATCGCCAGAATCCAGAAGGTCCGCTCATTGTCCGAAGCGGCTCAGAACTGTGTGTTGTACCAGTGTGAGACGGCATCGGACAAAGTGCTCGGCGACGTGTTCGATCAACTCGTGGCAGCGTAATCCTCTCGTCAGTTCCCGGTGCGGAGGGATTCGTGCCGGGGGCTGACCGGCGCCGCGTGGAGAAGTAGTATCTCACGAGCCTCATACGCTCGGGACGCTGGTGCAATTCCAGCCGCGGCCATTTCCGCTTACCAAACCCTGACGGGAGAAACTTATGGACACACGAACTGGGGAAATCTACGAAGCTTCTGTGATCAAACAATTGATCGCGTCTGGGGCAATCAAGGAAAGAAATCGTTTTCGGGAAATGGCATTGCCTCCGACGAAAACACAGATGGCAAGGAAGCCTCCAAGGATTGGCAGAAATGATCCATGCCCGTGCGGCAGTGGCAGAAAATTCAAAGCGTGCTGCCTCCGAGACGAAAACGACAAGCGTTTTACCTAAGCAAACCCTAACGGGAGAAACCAATGAAAACCCTCTACGCTCTGCTGCTGGCCTGCTGTCTGGCGTCTGCATCCAAGAGCCAGGAGATCACCGGGCCGGATGAAGTTGGCGTGAATCAACCCGCCCTGCTGTTGCTCAGCGAACTGCCCGAGGGATCGAAAGGCAAATTCGATGACGGCATACGCGGCGTTACGCTCAACACCGACCCGGTGTATTTCGCCCCAGGGGCGGCGATGTTCTTCGCGTCCGTCGCCGGAGAATACCGGATTGTTGCGGCAGTCGTATCGGACTCGCTCGATATTTCGTTTATCGAGAAGTTGATCGTCGTTAAAGCCGACGGCGCACCCCCGACACCCAGCAAGGCCATCACCCGAGAGAACGTGCAGGAGTGGCTGGAGCAGGTGCCGTTGCTAACGCGCATGGGAAAAATCGTGCATCCAGCAACGGGCGAAAGCATGACGAGGCAACAGGCGGTAGGCCGGTCTTTCGAGAACATCGGCGTGGCTGCTAGTGTAATCAAATCAGTGGCGGGAATGGACCTGATGCTGAGCACGGCCCTTGTGCCTGCCCTGGGCGACTCGGCAACCAAGTGGACGCCGCTGATGGAAGCACTCGACGCCGGCTTGGCCGAACTGAAAAGCAAGGATGTGTCATACACCGACTATGCCACGGCGTTTTTGCTGATTGCGGAGGTGCTTGGCAATGACTGAGCAAGAGATCTACGATTTTCTGAAGCAGACAGGGCACCTCGAATACGCTCACGGCGTGCAACAGCCCGTGCCGACCGGCCCTTGCATGGCCGCGATCCGAACGGCCGAGGGCATGAAGGCTATTGCCTCGTTCCAGGAATTCATGGCTGAGGCGATGGACCGCGAATGCCTCAGGTATCACGGAAGGCCCGCACGTTTCAACGGCGAATCTGGCCCAGCTACGTTGGCTGTGATGAATATGCCGAGGTGCGGACATCCGGATTACGGGCCGGAAGTCGGCAAGGCAATTGGCTATGGCGGAGGCTGGGCGGGTTGCCACGGCATCGGAGACTACCACTGCGCGAATGTTGCTATCGATCGTGGTTCGATGCCGTCGTTTCTTTCCCCGGTATTTGACGATGTTTGGGAGCGGGTGCAATTTGCCTACATGGATATCGGCCTGAAGTATCAGATAGCCGATCCGCCGAACACAAGCATTTCGTTCGTGACTCGATCCAATGGTTGGATCGGTCTGGCCATCGTCGGGCAGGGTGAGTCTTGTTCTTCACAGATATGGGCCAAATTTCTCGCGACATACAAGCCGGCCAATGTGCTGAACGAGTGGACAACTCTCATCATGCACGAACTTGGCCACAACGCGGGGCTCGACCACTCGCGCGGCGGCGTGATGAATCCGAGCATCGTACCCGGGTTACCGCCGACATGGCGCGGTGACCCGAGCGAACCGATTCTCGTGCGGGCGTACGGCGGCGTACCGATCGCACCGAAAGACGACGGCGACGAATACTGGATCGAGCAGGGATTCAGATCGAACAAAGGCCAGGTCGTGTGGACCAAGATCACCCCAATCAAACTGGAAAAGTGAGGGAGCAAGTGAATACACTACTGATACTATCAGCCCTTGTCGCGGCCGGTCCGTGCATGGCGGCTGTTCACCAAGCCGAGCCGGTTCCCGCTGCTGCCGGCGTATCGGACGACCAACAGTGGAACCTGGTTGCCGTCGGCAACACGACGATCGAGCTGCCGGTTCCCGAGGCGATCGAGACTGCGGAATATCGGCGGACGGCACCGGACAACTACAAGATCCCGTCGGTTCACTGGACGAAGCGGGTGCCCGCCTGGTGCCCCGCACAACCGACGTGGAGACATGGTTACTCGTGCAATATGCAGAGGACCGTCGAGGACCTTGCGGGCCATCTGCAATCCGCTCACGGTGTCTCTCTCGAAACACTGAACGAAATGGGCCGAGACAAGTGGCAGTCGTTTCACGAAGACCAACATTGGTGTGACGAAACGCCCGAGCGGCAAGAGATGTTTTTACACCCGGCCCCCGCGAAGCCGGCAGCGAAGTCTGCTTGCGGACCCAGTGGATGCCCGAGCGGCAATTGTCCGCGTCCGAGCTACCAGCCGAGGCTTGGGTTGTTTCCGAGGTGGCGGTGAATGGGTGAAGGAGAATCTTGGGCAATGAGCGAACCAGCATACCTGATTATCGCCGAGAAGAATCGTGCCATAGAGGCGTTTCGCCTAATGGGCAACGAACTATCTCGTGATCTTGAGGCGGCAAAGGCCGAAATCGAGCGGCTGAAACCCCTAGCCGTCCGAGCCTGGCATTCGTTTCGGTCAACGTTGCCGCATCCCGAGTGCGAACGCGGACTGAGAAACGAGGATATCGAAGCGTTGGTCAAGTTGGCCACAGAAGTTGACTGTAAAGAGTCGGAGGATGAACCACACTGCCCGACGTGCGGTGTTGCCTATCCGGCTCATCCTACGATGTTTGAGCTATGCGATGAGAACAAGCGGCTGAAGGATGCTGTTCGAGTTCGCGGCGGATGTCGGATGTTGAGTCTTGGGGATCAATGCGACTGTGGCCTTTGTCTACGCGACGCTGAAATCAAGCGGCTACAATTCGAGATCGACAAGCGGCCCGCTGGAATGTAGGTGGAGATGATGCACTGCCGGAAAAAACATCGCCGACGTTGGCGGCACCGAATAGCCGAGAACCGTAGCCGATGCAAACCGCGAGGCGAGACGGTTCAGACGCCGACTGTACGCGAGACGATGTGGGTATCGTCGAAAGGCGTGTTACTATTCGACTTGATCGGATGGTGGAAAAATAAGTGCCGGGCGATTCGGCGGCGGACACGGCAGAAACTGACGAGGGCGCGATGATGGACGATACTCCGATGAAGGGTGAGCACGGGTAATAACGTGAACGCACTCCCTCTCCTCCTACTCCTGATCGGACAGAGCGGCTATGCCGGCTCGCCGTTGCCTGCGATCGACGCCGCACTCCAAGCGGCACACGTCCAGCAGTCTGACGTCGTGATGGATATCGGCAGCGGCGATGGTCGTGTCTGTATCCTGGCGGCCAAGCTCCACGGCTGCCGTGCAATTGGGCTGGAATTCGATGCGAACCTGGCGGCTCTCTCCCGCCGCACGGTCGAGCGAAACCGCGTAGCCCACCTGGTTGAGATTCGGCACGCCGATGCGTTGCGAGCCGATCTCAGCCGGGCCACGGTAGTGTATCTATACCACCAAAGCGATTTCTTGACGTTGCTCCGTCCGCAACTGGAGAGTCTGAAGCCCGGTACCCGGATCGTCTGCCTGGACTATCCACCTCCGTGGCTGGACCTGGAGCCAGTGACCACGCTCACGGTGGATGGGCACGAGCACCGCATCTACGTGTGGGAGGTGGGCATGGAGAGCCGACGAAACGATTCAGTGTTATTAGCCTGCGCGAAGTCGTATCCGGGGGCTCGGTTCTATCGTGGGGAACGAGATATGTTACTCGTTGAGTTGGCGCAGCAAGCTGCAAACTTGTTGGCACAACGTGGTGAATCAGGGTATTGGTGGGATGGCCACCCGGATTGGAATGTCAATGCGAACAGCCGATATCAAGTAATTAGATCGAGGTATGGTGTGTCTCCCGTTGAGGTGACTGCGATGTCTTCAATCAAATCATCCGAGATAACTGCTGAGATTGCCTATGGGTTCTTTTATGATTGGTATCGTTCATCCAGTCCAAAAGAGAGAAGTTCACACTGGACGGTTGTTTCGACAGAGCATAAGCGGTATGGTGATGCAGTTGCTAGATCGCGGAGTGGCACTTGGTTTGGGGTAGTAATCGTAGCCGACTAGGCATCACTATAGTATGAGTTTGTACGGACATGAAGAAACCTTTCTTTACTGGGTATTTTACTGTTGACGGAAAACGATTAGGCCCTGATGATCCAATCATCCAGTGCGAGTACCATCGTAATGATGCTGGTGTAACAGTAGTCAAGGAAGTCGAGTTCCATGACAGGTTTGGCGAGACATGGCAAGTCCTTGTTGGAGATCTGAACAACGGAGCTAGCATACCTAGGATATTTTGGCGTATCTGGACTCCTTATTCATGCCGAATACGGGATGCTTCGGCGTTCCACGATCCCTATTGTGTAAACAAAGTCAGGAGGCAATCAAAAACGCACTACATGTATTGGGAAATGTTGAGGACATTAGGGGTTAATCCAACAGTATCTCTTCTACATTGGTGTGGCATACGCCTTTGGTGCAGGCTATGTTATTGGGATTGGAAGTAAGTAGTGGTTATTACCTACAGTAACAGTCCTGAATACTCCAAGCGGCAGCCGTCTGGTGATACGTTAACCGAGGCCCAGGCCGCTGAATTGAATGAGCGACAGGCCATGCTACTGCCAGATGTAAATACTGGAATGATCCGTGGCAATATGGACACTAGCAGTCGTCTAGAAGGATCGCTTAGCCTCGGTTCCATGATGGATGGTGTATTCCGATGCTCTCCCAGGATATCAGGTATAATGCGAGTGAGGAGACTATGAGCAACCAACTAGCTATAGGCTGTGACAACTTGGTATGGTGGGAGTATCCCGAGGATGCCGTAGACGGCTCTAGTATCGGAAGCGATGCTACAGGTACTGTCACAGTCAAGGATTCTACTGACAGTGAGGTGACTGGAGCGATTGATTTAGCCGCTACTTATGATGCCGGACCTCCAATCAGGTACTACGCCACAATACCCAACACAGTGGACCTGACTGAAGGTAGTACCTACTACGTGGAGTTTACGCTAACCAGTAGCGCTGGCCTACATGGGTTCCGCCGTAAGGCATATACAGCGGAGTACGCTGACTGATGAGAGTAGACCGTGTAGAAGCAGTGATCAAGGCGCTGATGAAAGCCAAGATCAAGTATGGTAAGCCCGGTAACAGCGTGATTGTAGGCTACACGGCCAACTACGCACTACACGTGCACGAGATGGTGGACAAGGAAGGATTACCCAGGATAGGCGAGGGTATTCCCCGGCGCAAGCCGCACAAGGGTAAATACTGGGACCCGCAGGGTAGAGGACAAAGTAAGTTCCTGGAGCAGCCGTTCATTGAGAACCGGGACATGTTGGCACGCACGGTCATTGATACTACCCGAGCTACTAAGAGTTTAGAAAAAGGGCTCCTAGTAGCCGGGTTAAGACTACAGGCACTGAGCCAAAAGCTGGTACCAGTAGACACCGGGAACTTAAAGGCTAGTGCATTTACAACACTAGATCGTACTTCTGACGAGGCTATGATAATCAGTCATTACAAGTTGGCCAGACGAACAACAGCCCAGAAAGAACGGGCACTGTTGAAAAAACTCAAGAAGGGCAGTAAATGAGCGGAACAATGAGCCATGCTCCTGATCAGGTGATCAGGCAACTACTAGTGGACCTGGGACTGGCCAGCGATGGGACACTAGTGTGGCCTGTATTCGCAGGGCAGGAGCCTGATGTCCCCGATGATTGCATCACGGTTTACGATACAGGGATCACCAGGGAGGGCCGGTTTCAAATTGGTGGTGAGGAACAGACGGCATACAACCTACAGATAAAAATCCGTAGTGCCACGCAGCAAGAGGGCTACGTCAAGGCTAACTCTATCCAGACTACGCTGGCGTCTAGTGTACATAACACAGTGACTACTACGGTAACAGACGATGAGGGCGTTGGCACCGCTACACAGAGTTACATGATCTACGCAATCAGTCTACGAAGTTTTTTCAGGGTTCCTGTCCCCTACAGCGACAGAAAGATTTGGACCTGCAATATCCAAGCAACAATAACCCAATCACCCTAATACGAGGAGAATCTAAATGGCAGCCCCAGCAGCAACAGCACGCAGTACTCCCGGAGCACTTCCCCTCAGGGACGGCTTCGCCACAATGATCACCTTCGGGGATGACCCCGACCTCTCCGTCTGGGAGAAGGCCACGACCCCTCCTGGGGTAGACGGGGGAGATCCCGTAGATACGACTACATTCCACAATTCGAGCTACCGCACCAAGTGGCCTCGCCAGTTGAAGGAGTACACTGACATTAGTATGCGCGTATCCTACGCCGGAGAAGTTCGTACGCAGATCGAGTCTCTCGTCAATGTCAATGACGAAATTACGGTCACTTACCCAGACGGCACCACTGATGCATTCTGGGGGTACCTCCGTAGTTTTACCCCTCAAGAATGCGCCGATGGCAGCCAGCCCGAGGCAAACATTGTAGTGGTCATTACCAATACTGACGCCAGCTACGCCGAGCAAGGTCCGGTGATGGCGGCTGTCGCCGGTACCTAGTCGCTCCGAAGGCCCCGCAGGGTCGCAGGGCATAATACTCCCCCAACCCCTGCCGGAGGCCCTTACGCGACGTACTAGGCCCCTTAAAACGTGTATTAGGCCCTCTAACTTAGGAGCGAACCGTGAAAGATCTAAATTTTGGCAGCCTAGAAGTTATCCGTGTCCACGTAACTGGCCCCAACCGCAAGCATTACCTTTTGTGTGAGGCGTCTGGTGACGCGGTGGCCAAGTTCAACAACGCCAGATCCAAGACCGCCAAGCTGCGAGACGGCCAGGTCGTTGGAGTGGACGGGGTAGGCGAACTGGAATGCCTGCTCGTATCCTACTGTTTATTCCATGCCCAAGAAGACCCTAACAACATAGTAGAGTTCATCCTCACCAGTCCGGTTGAGACTGAGAGTCTACAGGTAATCAAGGCATGGCCATCTCGTGTCACTCGTAAGCTGTACGATACAGCCAGAAAGATCAGCGAGATTGACATGGATGATAGTCTTGAGTCCTTGTACAAACAACGGGACGAACTAACCAAACAGATCGAGAAGATCGAGCAGGATGCAGCAAAAAACGAGCAAACGAACTCCACCAGTGGCTCCGACTAGCAAACGACCTAGGGGTCGATTACCCTCTGGAGGAGTTCCAACGAAAGATCACCCATCGAGAGTTCAGGACGAGGGTCGCGTGGTATGACCTACAGCTTAACATCCCGGACCGCGGGGACTTCTATCTCATGCAGATAGCTGGATGTGTAGCCCACGTGATGAGCAACAAGTCATGGAGCCCTAGTGAGTACCTGATCAAGTTCAAGCAGCCTACGGAAAAGACCCTAGAAGAGCGAACCCGCGAAGCTAAGGCAGTGTGGTCTCAGAGACTAAGCCGTAACAGGAGATAGATGTATGGCAGGCGAGGCTGAGATTGAACGGATGATCGTCCGCCTGATTGGCGATGCGTCCCAGTATTACAAGACCCTTGACACCGCGACTGCCAAGACTAAATCGTTTGCCACTGATGCCGGTATGCAACTGAAAAAGATAGGGGACGGGATGAAGAGGCTCGGTCGTCAAATGACGATGAGGTTGACCCTACCTATCATCGGTGTCGGCGCTGGGTCTCTGAAGGTGTTCTCGGACTTCGACCAGGCCATGACTGAGAGCTTGTCTATCATGAAGGCGACGGATGAGCAGGCTCAACAAATGCGCAGCTTGGCATTAGAACTTCCGTTCAGTGGAAAAGTTATACAGGCACCTAAGGACCTGGCACAAGCGTACTTCTTCCTGGCGTCCGCTGGACTATCTGTAGAGCAGCAGCTCAAGGCGCTCAAGCCGATGGCTGACTTCAGTACGGCTGGGGCCTTTGACATGGCCAGAGCTACCGACATTCTTACGGATGCTCTGTCAGGTCTTGGACTAGCCAGTAAGGATGCCGCCGAATACGAAAAGAACATGATGTTCGTATCAGATCATTTATCTAAGGCCAACCAGTCAGCTAATGCTTCTATAGAGCAATTTGGCAAGGCACTGACCAACGGAGCGGCTCCCGCTACCAAGAAGATCAGCGGGGAATTGAAGACTACCATTGCCTTTCTGGAGGTACTGGCTGATACCGGATTCGCCAAGGGAGAATCGGCAGGTACAGACTTCCAAACTACCATCAACGGCCTCGAGCAGTCTTACGCCATGCACAAGAAGGAGTACGAACGTCTGGGGATCAGCTTGTTCAACAGCAGTGGTCAGTGGCTCGACCTGGTGGACATCGTCGATAACTTCAACAATGCCTTAGGGCAGTTATCCCCAGAGATGCGAGCTGTCGAGATGCAGAATATGGCCATCAACCGTTCTACTAAAAACGTAATGACCATATGGATGCAGAATATCGAGCACGCTAAAGAACTGAAGAAGGCTCATGAAGACGTGGCGGGGGCAACGAAGGAGATCGCAGACAAGCAACTCAAGTCGTTCTCCAACCAGATGAAGGTACTCTGGAACCAAGTCAAGGTAGTGGCTATTGAACTAGGTGAAGTATTGGCCCCAGTCGTCATCTGGTTAAATGAGAAACTACAAGTTGCAATCGGGTGGTGGAGAGGGTTGAGCGATTCAATCAAGATGAATACAGCCATCGTGCTAGCGGTCGTAGCCGCGATGGGGCCGTTGTTTATAGTCCTAGGGTCCATTATCTCTACATTAGGTAGTTTAGCCCTAGCCCTTCCTCTCATGGGTACCGCGTTCTCGGCCATACTCCCATTCCTGCCCATCGTAGCCGCGGGCGTGGCTGCCGTCGCAGCGGCTGTAGCTTGGATGGTCTATAACTGGAAGCATGTTCTACCACTTTGGGAGTCGCTTAAGAACTTCTGGAGTAATGCGATGCTTCCTCTTATCAAAGAACTGTGGAAAGAATTGAAGCAAGTATGGCAGTTGTTCGTAGACATTGGGTTGGTGGCCTTTGTCAGCAACGGAATCAAGGGTCTGATCCTCTTAGCTTCTTATCTCCTGGATGCAGTCACCAAGATGGTAGAAGGGATGCTATGGCTCAAGGGATTGGTGGTTGGGTCAGAAGCTGGGATCAAGAGAGTGACTAAGGGAGGTAAGTACGACGTCTACGAACCAGACAAACCAGGCAGCAACCCTTACCTCAACTCCATGAAGAGCAAGTATGACGTGTACGCTCCAGACATCACAGGTAGTAATCCTTACATGGATTCAATGAAGAGTGAGTATGACGTCTATGCCCCAGACAAACCAGATAGTAACCCTTACCTAGACTCGATGAAAGGTAAGGGGGAGTACGACGTGTATAAATGGATTGATGACGCTAAAACTGAAGCTGAATTCGCTGCTAAGCACGGGTGGAAGGGTCAACCAAATTGGGGACCTACCCAACTGCCCCCACCTCCAAAAATGACCGGCTTAGCTAATGGGTTTGCTGCTCTTCAAGATATTACAGCGTCTAGGTCAGGTACCGCCGATGCTGCTAGCCTCATAGCTAATAATATGTTGGCAATGTCCTCCAGGAACACTGGCAAGGAAGAATCAACTGGAGAGCGCACGGCTAACGCTACTGAGGGTATCTTAGGCGTGGTCACTCGCATAGCAGACGAAGGTGGAAGTCTGAGCCCTGCTAATCTAGCTTCGGGAGGTTCATGATGGCCGTAGAATACGCTAGGCCGTTTCGCTGGGAGGTCAGCCAAGATGGTGAGTTATACCGCGACTACTGGGTGACGTTCCTAGTCAAAGTATCGGCCCCTTATAACTCCAATACAGGCGTGGGAGATGGTCCATATACAGTAGGTAGTTCTGGATTATTACCGTCTGTGGGTGACCCCTGGAGCTATGGTAATGATAATGACCCGTGGAGCATCTGCCACCCGGATCGTACGATCAAGCCGTCATCCCAGCACAACGATAAGGACGGCCGTATAGCATTCTATGATGTGCGGATACTGTTCAGTAATCGCCCCATGAAGAGGTGCTTGACAGACGATAGGGGCAATCCCCTATTGGAGCCGCAAAGGGTCAGTGGCAGTATGATCAAGAGTAAGATCGAGGCTATCAAGGACCGCAATGGGACTCCATTCAAATCATCGAGCCACGAGATGTTCCGTGGTCCCCAGGTCGAGTACGACAGCAGTCATCCTACCGTGCACATAGAGCAGAATGTGTCAACACTGGAGTTGCCACTGTGCACCAGTCTGATGGATCACCTCAACGACGATACTCTGTGGGGCCTGGATGCTCGCAGGATCAAGCTGAGTAATTTCTCCTGGGAGGAGAAGTGGTATGACGTGTGTTCGTACTACTACACTCGCATATTCGACTTCGAGGTGAAGAACAACGCCAATGACAGTTGGGATAACACCATATTGGACGAGGGCACTCGCGTGCTCAACGGACGATGGGCGGACACGGATGACGCTGAATGTACCGCCGACGACCGCTGGGTGACAGTGGACGTGTGCGGGGCCGCTCCCGATCAGGCTAATCCCCAGGACTTTACCCGGTACAAGGATCGTAATGGGGAGAACAGCCGGGTGCTGCTCAATGGCGCGGGTAAACCCGCCAACGCTACCACCTTGCAGGTGATCAGCGGTACGGGTGAAACAGGTACAGGTAATACTGGGGAAATAGCTGAACTACAGTTTGAGTATTACCCAGAGGGTGACTTCACCCAACTGAATATCCCAACTACGATTGACTTCGGAACTGCAACCTAGTTAGCGCGGAGGAGCGACTGTGGCTAACACTCGTGTGAGATTCACGGTAGGTGGGAACATCTACTATCAGATACCGGGCAGCGACCCGGTGCACGTCCCTATGAAGTACGACAGGGGCGTTCTTACCCCCGAGCAACCCTGGCAGCATAGCCCGTCCGGAGGGGTCGGCCCAGAGTGGATTCCTGTAGACCTGGGGTGGCTAGCAGACTGCTGCGGCACAGTGGTGATAACTAATCGCGAGAAGTCCAGCGATTACCCCCAGGAGAATGACAAGATCATCGAATTGGCATACGGTGACCAAGACCCGTACGACACGCTGGAGCGCAGGCACCTAAAGATCCCGCCTGGTGAGGTGCAGCCAGTTTACCCTAGCCATCCTAAGGAACTGTACCTGCGCTGCGTCAACGGTCCGGCGAAGTACTCTATCACGGTGTTCCCACGATGAACCTATATGGATTGACAGAAGCTGACCTAAGGTGGCTCAAGACCAACATCGCCGAGCTACGCGAAGTAGTGGCTAACCGCAGCAGGCCGGGTATGGAGAGTAGCTGGTCTGACCGGGAAGACCACCAGGCTCCAGAGTCCTACGTGGCCAGGCCGTTGGACAGCTACGCTAACTACTATTCCAACAACCTGGGTACTGGCACCGGAGGTCCGGACAGCCTGTTGCCGGCGCTCGTACCCGCTACTGGTACAGGGTCTTTCGACTATGACGTGCCAGGAATGGCCAAGTGCGCCATCTACCGCGTAATTGATGATGCATTTGGTAACCCCACGCTACGCCCGTTAGGCGGAGCAGGCAGTGAGGATCACTACCAGTGGGTGTACAACGTCACTACCCAGTCAGCCACCAATAAGTTCTTTCCGATCACTCGGGACAAGTACGGATTCTGGATCCCGATGTTAGGTGGTAGTAGTGCAGAGATTATTAGGTTCCAAGTGCTAAGCGCTGGTAGCTTCTACGATGACACCAGCGTTGAGTGTAACACTGTAATCGCAGAAGTGCTGGACATTAGCTGCGGTGGGTCTGGAGTAAGTGTTGGAGATGAAATAACTGTGTGGGACCCGAGTGGCTGTTGGTTTAGCATCCCCATTGAGAACATCGAAAACTCATATGGCATAGCCCAGCGTATGAACAAGGGCGGCGATTTTGCTATTGACGAGTGTACCCAGGATAACGACAGCGCCGGTTGCTTCTGGATGGTAATCAACCTATGCTGTGCTGAAGAGGTACTACTATGACCAGGGAATCCCATGGGCCTGATCCCTGTAACGGTAGTCTCAAGTGTCAGGACTTTCATGACAGTCTTGGTCGTCAAGTCGGTACCGGTAGCGGGGAAGTTACCCCACTAGGAGGGATCTATAACTGCTGCTGCTGCGATCCTTGTAGATTTGTCCGCCCTAGTCCATTCACTGATGAGGATGATGAAAGGTACTATTGCTGCCGCTGCGTACCTAGAGTCATATTCTTGAAGTTTGTACCTAACGATCTAGACGCTAACTGCTGTAAGGTCATTGGTCTACCATTGTTTGCAGAGGCCGGTGATCCAGGTTCCTACTTGACCACATACCAAGGATCTATGCTTGGGTTAACGGTCTATGTAGAAGTCGGCAGGCTAACGGGTACTGGTACTGGGACAGCACTTGGCTGCGGTTGGCGGTTTACGGCTACTATCAATGGTACTGGTAGCGGTACCGGTGAAATTGAAATTTATAGCATAGACCATGATGATCCATCGTGCCTATACGTGCCTGAGGGGATGAACCTAGGTAGTGTGGAAGGTCCTAATGGTTGCAGCGGCTACTTGACTGTTGAGGATGTGTACAAGGTAAAACTACCGTTCCAAGAAAGGTACGTGACTGAAAACTGGATAGGCCCAAACTATATAGACATATCTAACGATCCAAGCGGTCAATGCACTGAGGTGTGTGCTCGCGTGTGTGTAGCTGGTATCCGCCATGCAGGCGGTAACTACGAACGAGTTGAATTCGATTGGTTCGATGATGATATAACGGGTACGGGAACTGCCGCTGACAGAGGGTGGTCTTACGACAATGGTAGCTACGTGGAAAAGTTACTACTCAGTCACGGCGGGACTGACGCAGTAATAACCCCAGAGTTTGAAGGTGGAGCTGAGATATTCAGCCCTAAAACAGTCAGTAGTACGACCAGGTGTAGCTGTGATATGAAGGAGATTATCACGGGCTCTTTCGGGGGTAGCTCCTATACCGCTACTATACGCTGTGGGTTTTGTACTTGCTGGGAGTATGTTTGCGGCACCTGTCGCTGTGTCCCCTACAGTCTCTGCGTTATGTTGTATGACGGCAGTCAGATGTGGGACAATCTCCAAGCGTACTGGAACGAAACCGACAAGTCTTGGGACGTGGCTAGTACAGAGACAGGTACTGGTTATACCAATCTGCTCCGTCTGTACTTAGTGGATGAGAACGGCCAGTGCGTTATCAAGCCGGCACTATATGACGGTGATGTACTGACTATGAATAGCTACCCGGTCTACGACTGCGGCGCAGAAACTGTAACAGGACAATTCACAGGACAACACGACATAGTCACCATATCTGTTGAGGACCAAGACACTATCCTCACTGGCACCGGTACAGATACCGGATTGATCCTAATCATTGCCAGTAGCTTGCAACCCAACTGTGAAACTGGACCTTGCCAAGAGGCTACGCCATGTTATGATGATTGTGATAGCCATCCGGATTCACTGTGGGTTGAAATAAAGCAGTGGTGTGAAGCTGGCGACTGGTCTGGAGGCTACTACTTTGAAGGCGTATTGAGTGTTAAGGTGTACTATTGGCAGACCATAGATTACCTAGAAACTTCACCCCTAAGGCCGAAATACTCATGCGGGTACATAGGCTATGGTCAACTCTGCGGTGATTGTAGGGTCAAAGTGGAACTACGTAACGGTATGATCTACATAGACGGTGCGCCTAGTGGCTGCACTGGAGTATCCTACAGTGAGTGGGAACTCACCACAGAGACCTGTGATCCCTACTATGGTCAAACAACTGAAGATGCCGGTAGCGCAGGCCCAATAAACCACGTATGCTTAGGATTAGTCGATGATACGTGTAGGACGCAGATCACGGTGACAGAATGAACAGTACAGAATGCAATCAATTCGCTGTAGGTTCTCAGCGATACAGTATATGCACCGGTAGCCCAGAGTGTGGATTGACGTTAGAGAAGATAAACAAGTACCGTGCTAGGTGGAACCTACCACCATTAGATAAAGGGGGCACAGAGCCTATAAATACCGTAACTGAAAGTACCAGGGAGCACTTGGTAAGGCTACCAGCTTCTACTCCTGCTTCTACGGTAGCCAGAGTACGCAAAAGTAGGCCATCCCATAAGCGGCCTGGATTAGGTGACATCGTAGGGATGGGCTTAACTAAGTTCGGCGTCACAGAAGAGCGAGTAACCAAGTGGCTCGGTAGACCATGTGGTTGTGGTAGGCGTAAGAAGAAACTGAATGCACTTGGCGAGTGGGTTATACGCGCAATGAGCCTGAGTCAAGAGGAAGCTGAGCAAGAACTAGAAGAACTCATTGGTTAGCCTTTAACTCTGCCAGTTCTTCTTTTAACTGTCGGTTCTCATCTAGTAGTTTGTTGAAATGTTCGCTGAGTACGCTATGAACTTGATCATCGTACTGTTTTTGTTTTAGCACCGCGTTGTCGATTGCCTCTTGATCTACTCGTGGCGGTGTACTACTCACAATGCATACACCGAACAATATGGTTAACAGCAACGTGCTTACTAGTAAATTTCTCATCGTACGTCTCCTAATTTTGGTGGCGCCCCATAACGGCATTATAACCGCGTAAGGTAAATCTGTGAAGTGGTCCTACGGAATAACGACCGTCCCTAGCCGGATGCAGACTCTGTTACCTCGTACTGTAGCTTCCCTGGCTGCTGCCGGGTTTGACAATCCCAGACTATTCGTCGACGGCTGGCATGGTGATCCTACATACCTGGGGCTCCCCGTAACTACCAGGGATACACCGGTGAGGCTGGTGGGCAACTGGTATGCCGGCATGTATGAGCTGTACTCCAGAGAGCCTAATGCTAATCGTTACGCCATGTTCCAGGACGATGTGCTAGCCGTAGGCAATCTGCGCAAGTACCTGGAGCGTTGCATCTACCCTAGAGATGGCTACCTGAACCTGTACACATTCCCGGAGAACACCAAGAAGGGCCATACCAGCGGATGGGCACAGAGCAACCAGCGAGGTATGGGAGCACTGGGGTTAGTATTCAACCGTGATGTACTCCAGATGCTACTCCAATCCAAGCGGATGGCCAATAAGCCTGCGGACGCAGGGATGCGCAGTTGGAAGCGACTGGACGGAGGCGTGGTCGAGGGACTGAAGGAATTCAAGGTGTACGAGTACGTCCACTTTCCCAGCCTACTGCAGCACACTGGAACAGAAGTCAGCAGCCTCGGCAATCTGATAGGGCGTAAACCTTACCAGGGGGTCAAGTCTTTTCCTGGGGAATCCCAAAATGCCTTGGAGTATCTGCTGCCGGAGCAGTCAATACCAGTAGAGCGGTCAGAAGATCCGGTAGCCAAGGCCATAGAACTGATCGGCGCAAATAGCGAGATGATACGGCTGTGGATAAACAAGGACTGCCCCGGGTGTATGCGCCATGAGCGCAAGCGAAAGCTAGGTGCTTGGGCCAGCCGCGTACTGCTTGGTAAGGTAGACGGTGCTGAAGATTATCTAAGAAAGATATTGGAGGACTGATGGACTACACTACGAGAACGACCTGTAGAGTCTGTGGTAGCAGCGATCTTGTGCCATTGTTCTCCCTGGGGAGCCAGTACGTAAATGACTTCCTTCTTCCAGGAGAGAAGCCCAAGCACAGAGTCCCGATCGACATAGAACAATGCACTGACTGCACCTTGGTGCAGGCCAAGCACACTGCACCCCAGGAGTTTATGTACTCCCGGTTCTACTGGTACAGATCGGGAGTCACCGAGACAATGCGTGGGATACTCCAGGGCATCGCCGACTTGGCTGGAGGGTACTTGCAGCCGGGGGACACGGTGCTGGACATCGGCTCCAACGATGGCACCTTGCTCAGGAGCTACCCAGAGGGTATGTACACTACAGTCGGGGTAGAACCGGCGGTCAACCTGGCTGAAGAAGGAACGAAGGGCGTGGACGTATTCATCAACGACTTCTGGACTGCCTCCAACTACAGAGACCACTGGAACTACCCGGCCAAGGTAGTAACGGCCATCGGTATGTTCTATGACTTGGAGGACCCCAACCAGTTCATCGGGGACATCGCCGAGGTAATGGACGAGGACGGGGTATTTATCGCCCAGTTGATGTGCCTCTACGACACCGTTGTCAATCGTGACGTAGGTAACTTCTCCCACGAACACCTGGAGTTCTACACATTCAAGTCATTGGAGCACCTATACCAATCCAACGGACTGGAAATCATAGACGTGGAGCACAACTCGGTCAACGGTGGCAGTTACCTCATTACTGCCAGGAAGACTAGTGGTGAAGTAATCCCTTTACCGAGGGCAGCGGAACGGATAGCCCGAGTCAGAGAACAAGAGTTGATGCTTGAAGATCTGAACACCTACTGTAAATTCAAACAGGACTTACTTAACAACAAAGCCAAGACGGTTACGTTCATCAAGCACGCCAAGCAGCGAGGGCAAAGCGTCTGGGTCTACGGAGCTAGTACCAAGGGCAACGTCATCCTCCAGTATTATGGGCTGAACTCCATCACGATCACCGGGGCAGCCGAGCGTTCTCCCGAGAAGTACGGAAGGGTGACGGTGGGCACCAACATCCCCATCTTCTCAGAGGAGCAAGCCAGGGCTGAACGACCGGACTACTTCTTGGTTCTACCATATGCCTTCATAGACGAGTTCGTGGCTCGTGAGCAGAAGTTCCTACAGCAAGGAGGTAAGTTCATCGTACCCCTCCCAAAGTTCACTGTGATTGGAGCGAGTCGATGAAGTGTCTCATACTCGGCATAGGGGGCCAAGACGGCTCCTACCTCGCTGACATACTGCTAGAGCAGGGCCACGAGGTCTATGGACTGGTCAGACACAGTAGTGCGGACAACCTGTGGAGGGTAAGGCACTGCTTGGATAGTCTGCACCTCGTGCAGGGGGACGTCACGGATCAGACTCTGGTGCCCCGTGTCATTGACGACTTGCTCCCGGACGAAGTCTACAACGTGGCCGATCAGGACCACGTAGAGTATAGCTACTCCAATCCGATGATCTCCTGGGACGTGACGGCCAGAGCGGCAGTAGGGGTCATGGAGGCGATCAGGCGATACAGCCCTGCATCTAGGATGTATCAGCCCTGCTCGGCGACCGTATTTGGTCACGCACCGTACCCGCAGAATGAATCTACTACGTTCAACCCCCTGAGCCCCTACGCTTGTGCTAAGGCAGCCGCGTACTACGCCACTAGGTATTACCGAGAGGTGTGTGGCGTGGGGGTTTGTCAGGCCATTCTGTATAATCATGACTCACCGCGCAGAGGTCCTGGATATCTTCTCCAGGAGATCGCACGCAAAGCTGTTGACTGCTTTTTCAACCACAGTACAGAGATGCTCCTGGGAGACCCCAGTTGCATAGTGGACGTGGGATACGCCAGGGATTACATGGAGGCCGTAGTGACGATGATGAGGCTGTCTGAGCCCGACGACTTCGTGCTATCTTCCGGCAACGCCCGTCCGATACGATTCATCGCTCAGAAGGCCCTGGAAATCGTCGGGGTGGATGTTCCCATTAATGCTGACCTGGACTTCAACTTCAAGAGACCTGACAGCCGCTCCAGGCTGGTTGGAGATTCCACTAAGGCCGCGATGTTGTTTGGATTTAACCCTAAGAGTACGTGGGAAGTGGTCCTGCGTATGATCATCGACAGAATGTTGAGGAGCGAATGATTATAGGCTCAATGGGATATGAAGTGCACAGTGGGCTGGGCCATCTCCTGCGAGACTTCTATCAGCACGGAATAGTCAACAGGGTGTTCCCCATCAAGCACTCCCACTACCAAAACTACCCTGGGCAGTGGATTGCCGGGAGAGACCGATATGATAACCCTAACAGGTTTGTTGAGGGACTGGAGGTGCTTCTACTATTTGAGAACGCATTCAACTGGTCAGCCGTCAAGCGTGCCAAGCGTAATGGCACCAAGGTCGTTATGATACCGAACTATGAGTACACCCCGTTCCCACTGCCGGTCGTACCAGACCTGATGCTGTGTGGGTCATCTCTGGATGTGGACTACTATAAGGACCTGTATAAGACTGAGATGCTGACTATCCCAGTGGATACGGATAGGTTTCCTTGGCGAGAGAGGACCACAGCTAGAACATTCATCCATAACGCAGGTCATGGTCAGCGAGGATTTGCCAAGGGTACTCTTCAAGTAGTTGACGCGATGCAGTACGTTCAATCTCCGGTCACTCTGATAGTACGAGGACAGCCTGGGGAGAAACGAATCAGAGATCTGTTCGGCTCTTGCAAGGGCAACCAGAGGATCGATCTGAGGTACGGAGAGTATGACGAGTTTGAGTTATACGCTGATGGTGACGTGTTCATCAACGCGGAGCAGTATAACGGTATGAGCCTTCCTCTCCAAGAAGCATATGCCAGCGGTATGGTCGTGATGACTACCGACCGCTACCCTACCAATACATGGTTGCCCCCAGAACCCTTACTACCAGTATCACACTACGAGCCAGACAAGATATGCGTAGAGTTCGACCGTGCCGTAGTAGATCCACGCGCGATAGCCGATAGCATAGACTCGTGGTACGGTCGCGACGTGTCGGGGCTATCAGCGGCCGGGAGAAAGTGGGCCGCTGAACACTCGTGGAGCGCGATGAAACCCAAGTACCTAGATGTACTGAGTGATGTACTGAGTAACCTATGAACATTGCACTGTGCACCTTAGTCCTGAACGAGATGGAGTGGCTACCCAAGCTGTACGAGCAGCACAAGAACTGGCCCGGGCTAGTCAAGTGGGTATTCGTTGAGAGTGCAGACCAAGTCTACGCTCAGACCAACCCCAGGATGGTGGACCGTTGCGGTCTCAGCACGGACGGTACGACGAAGTACCTGCACGACTTGGCGTATTGCGACCCCAGAGTGGTGCATATTCCTTACGGGTTTTCCAACAGCGCCAACCCTGCCCAAGGCAAGTGTGAATCCAGGAGCCAGTATCTTCGAGCACTGGACGACGTAAAACCAGACTTCTTCTTCGTGCTGGATGGAGATGAGTTCTACCCCAAGGTATTCCAGCAGCAAGTCAATGATCTGATGTGGATGTGTCATCGGTCGCACACTGGGTACTGCTTCAAGCATCTGCATCCGTGGCGACCTCCCAGTATCCAGAATGAACCCCTGTTCCGTTACGAGGTGACGGGGGGATTCTGGGACATCCCACTGTGCCGGGGATGGAGGTGGAATTCTGGCCTTGAGTATGCCAAGAACCACAACACCCCACAGGACAGCAACGGGGTGATGTTGGATTGCAGGCTCAAGCGACTCGATGAGCGCAGAGAGACTCCGTACTGCGTGCACATGGCATTCTCTTCCGATGTAAAGAACCGACACGCCAAACACCAATACTACGCGGACAGGGGTGAAGCAGTGGACCCCAAGCGCAGTTGGTACGTGGAGAGCCGTGCAGCATTCGAGACGTGGAAACCCGGAGACCAACTGCCTAGAAATGCCAGAGTAATGTTCTATGATGGAGAGGTGCCAGAATGCTTCAGACAGTGATGAATGATGATTACTGGCTAGCTAGACTACGTATGGCTCGTATCTCAGGAATGCACTATGCAGCCTACGACGTGGACGAGGTGGTATGGGACGATATCCAACAGGCGCACTCCGAGATCCTAGCGTCACTGATTCCCCACGACAGAGAGACCAGAATACTTGACATAGCTTGTAACTATGGATCGTTGATGGAGTGCCTTCCTCCTGGAATCCAGTACACGGGGGTGGACTACCACAAGTGCTTAGTGGACGCGGCTGCCAGAAGGCACCCTCACAGGAAGTTCGTGCGAACGGACGACTACAAAGAATTACCGCCAGGGAACTACGACTTGGCAGTGTGCAGATCCCTAGACGGCAGCATCAAGGAGCAGTTGGGATTCGCCGAATGGCGCAGGATCGAGAATGCTATTCTGGACATATCCGACTCCCTGCTGCTGCTCAACTACAGCGACCCGCGAACGTACCGCATGTCAGACTCGGTGCGCAACCCCGAAGAGTTCACCCACAACACGATCTGCTTCGACGGGGGGCAGTTGGTCTACCGAGTGGGACAGGACGCGACGTGCGAGATATACGACTTGTTGGTTCCAGAAGAGAAACGGCGCAGCGGCATAGCCACCAAGCTGATCGACGAGCTGTTCACAGTGCACCCAGGTACTGTCTATGGGTTCACTCGCAGTACCAACAGAGAGGCGCAGGCGTTTTATTCGGCCGTAGGATTTACCCTACAGACCGTACCTAATCTATACCGAGGCGAGGACGGAGTATTGTTCTCACAGCAACGACTACCAGGAGCAATCGAGTGATCTACCAACCAGGACAAGTAAAACCCCTGCTGAAGTACGTAACCGAAGATACGGGACTGTTCTTACTAGGAGGACCAGCAGACGCTAATGAGGCCCAGGTATTTCATGACCATTTTCCCTTCATCCCAATCATCGGTATAGAGCCCAACCGTCGCATGTTACGGTACCAGGAGCAGGTAGGGTTTCCTGGTGTCATGATTCCAAAAGCGTTATTCGACCGAGAGACGGTGATGCCATTTTATCTCTTGGGAGAAGACGACCGTAGCAGTCGCTTGTCAGCAGAACAGGCTCCAGCCTACTTCGTCCAGACAACTACCATCGACAGCGTGGTGCGGTTGATGGGCCAATCCTTCACAGGCAAGATTGCCTTGTGGCTGGACATTGAGAGGTCCGAGCTGTCTGCCCTTATGGGAGCCACCTACTGCTTTACCCATGACTTGATCCAGACAGTCTATCTGGAGGTTCTACCGGATACAGAGGAGTCATTAAATGGGCTTCTCAAGTGTTATGGGTTTACGCAGGCTGAGCGGGTCAATGAGCATGGCAGTACCAAGGACGTGCACATCCCCATGGATTATCGCTACGACGCCATCTACACACGAGGGTGATATGAGTTTACGTTTTGCAAACTCTTGTTTTATGCACATACCCAGAACCGGTGGTATGTGGCTAGAAGAAGTCACCGAACGACTTGGTATCATACGTCAGAAATTCAAAGGAGATATAGACGCTCATTTAGCATGGAACAGTATGCCGCCCTTTTGGAGACAACTGCATCCATTCTCCTTCATCAGGCACCCTTGGTCCTGGGTGCGTAGTAGGTGGTCGCACAGCGTAGAACACGGCATTGCAGCAGACTACCGCCACTATGGCATCAACAGGGTATTTGATACCTATGTAATGCCGTCATTCGCAGACACTCTACGTAAGATCCTAGCTGAAAATCCAGGCGTTGTGTCATGGACATTCAATAAAATAACTGAGGGTATCCCCAGAGAAAACCTGCGGTGTACTGAAGACCTGCCAGAAGCTGCCTGGGAACTATTGCACCGCTTTGAAGGGATTAGCCGAGAACAACTCCAAGTAATAGAAAGGGTACTGCCGATTAACGGTACGTCTAAAATGGACAAGTATCGCTTGGAACTTGATTCTGTGCCTACATCAATAATTCAAGATTTTATAACATCTGAAGACAGCCTAGTCCAACTCTGGCAGGATTCCCGAATGATAAAGGATTAACAATGAATTATCAACACGGTAACTACGCAGACGAGTTCCGCAGCAGGAGCGGAGCCTATTGGACAGCGGCATCAGCGTACGCCATAGGCAGCGGACCTCCACCGTGCAGGCCCTACCAGGTGGAAGTCCACCCAGTGCTGGTGGGCTCCCCAATCTGTCTTCAGCGGTGCGTGGACTGCCACGGGCAGTTTCATCGGGAGCGAGGAGTACTCACCCAATCCCACTACAACGAACTGATAGATGACTTGATCGCTATGAGGGTGCCATCGGTCGTACTGTCAGGGGTGTACTCCGACCCTTCATGCAACGAGTCCTTGCTAATGTCGTTTCTCTACCGCGGAGGCCCGCACTGGGGCGTCAAACTACACACCTACGGACTAGGGATCACTCCCATGGTGCGAGAAGCCATCGTGCAGGCGTCGTTAGATGATCCATACAACCAGTCCTACGTTACGCTGTCAAAGAGCACGACTGACCCCGCTGTCTTCCGCGATATGTGCCGTCCTCTCGCTAATGCTCCAAATTTACAGGCGGAAGAGGCCAACCTCAGGGATCTGTTCAACCTAGTTGGTAGGCACGGGTCCCGCATAGAGGTACGACTGAACTACCGCATCACGCGGATGAACGGGAGACCACACCAGATCGCCGACATTCTGCGATGGCTGGCCGACACTCCGCAGTTCGTCAAGATCAGATTCACTACAGACTACGTACCATCTGGAGCCTCTCTAGAGTACCTGAGCTGGTTCGCCAACAACGTATATATCCCACCAGGAGTCGCTCAAAATTCCATTAGCAAGGCCATCGTTGACGCCGAGTTCTGGGAAGTAGACCGCATCAGCTTCCGCGATCCAGAAGCATCCAACTACTCAGGCAATACTTGCTACAACGGACTCCTGTTCAGCACGGTGGCAGCCAACGGACGGCTGTACCCGTGTCAGGGAGTGGCCGTCAGCGCCTATGACCGACTGTCCTACGGCGACCTTACGCAGCGCAGGTTCTCTGAATGTTGGAAAGAGTACGTCGAGTTATGGAGGGATAGTAACCCTATCGAAGATGGCTGTCCCAAGTGCGCCGCATCTTGTGAGCGTATGATCAACGATGCTATGGCCAAGGAGATCAACCGTGGAAGCCTATAGACAGTTAGAGGTCAAGTTGGCAGAGTGGATTGAAACGCATCCACGGCAGATGGTGGCGTGCAGCAGCGGTACCGCCGCGTTGCACCTAGCACTGGAGACTCTACGATCTGAATTCACCGGACCTGTCGTAGTACCAGACTACACGATGGTGGCTTGTGCTAGAGCGGTCACCCTGGCTGACCGCAGGTGCGTGTTCGTGGGGTGCCGGGACGATCTACTGATGGACTTGGACGGTGTTCCCGAGAGTGCCAACGCGGTCATGCTGGTGCATATTTACGGCAGGCAGTCCGTTCCAGAGAGACACTACCCAGTCCAGATAGAGGACATGGCAGAACTGCATGGACCCAAGCCCCAGATCAATAGTCGTGCGGCATGTTGGTCATTTTACCAGAACAAGGTGGTCCACGGAGAGGAAGGCGGAGCGGTTTGGTTCAAGAATCCCAGAGATGCGGACCATGCGCGTCAGCTCCGGTGCGTGGGGTTCACCCCGGCCCATGACTTCATCCACATACCGAGAGGTCACAACTACCGGATGGCGAACTGCTTGGCTGAAAAGATCATAGACAGCCTAGCTAACTTCTCCCAGGAAGTGACAAGACGACGTGAGGTAGAGTCCTACTACGACGGGCTAATCCCCGACGGATGGCGCATGCCCAGCCGACTATCTCCGTGGGTCTATGACTTGAGGATACCCCATCTCACCCGCAGTAGGTTACTGGCGTCAGTCAACAAGCTGAATTCTCGGGACGTGGAAGCCCGGGCCGGATTCGCCCCCATGACTATGCAGCCAGAGTACCACTCAGGGGTAACCACCCCCAGAACCCGCAGGGCCTACGACGAGGTGATGTACCTGCCCCTGACTCCCAGCCTAGGATACCGGGACGCAACCAGGGCCGTCGATCTACTGTGCGAGGGAGTCTGACCGTCAGCTTTACCCCCTAAAGGGGTTAGGTGTATCGCTCCCGCCTAGCCCCCGGGGGTAAGGCGTAGGCATAATATCCCGTTTAAGGCCTCTAGCAGGCCCATTTAGGGCCTCCGGCACCTAGGCCCTAGTAACCCTACCCGCGGCCCCGGCAAGCCCTTAGGCGACGACGTAGGCGCATAAAAATAGCCCCAGCTCCCCTACGCGGGGAGCTGGGGCTATCTAAGAGGTTCCTCGGGGGACGCTAAGCTGGGTGAGTGGTGCCGCGCAGTCGGCTGCCGTTGTGTCCGACTAGCTTGAGCACCCTGTTACTGATTCGGTCAGGGGCAGTAACCTTTGGCGGGTCTTGCCTCTTACGCTCCAGTTCCATCCGCAGGGCCTTGGGGATAGACTCCCCAGTGTAATTGACGATCTCATTCATCGCCGTTCTCCTATAGGTATAAGTAACTAGCTACTGCTATTCCTAGGCAAAAGCCTGAAGCAAACACGAACACCAAAGTAAGAATCCATTCTTCCCTCATCATCTGGCGGCCCTCCTTTTCTTCAGTTGGGTGTAAACCCGGTCTACCGTCATGGAGATTTTTTCCTCCCCAGGGTATGGACGGTCAGGGTGGAACACACTATTGTTGGGGTAGTCGTAGCTGGGCATAGGACTGAGGCCGCACCGTTCACACGTATTGCGTTTGCCATTATCCTCCTGCTGCCGGTTACACACTGGGCATCGTACTTGCATCACAATCCTCCTTATGTTAGTCGATGCTGTAGACTGTAGCGTCCTGAAATTCTGCGAGTGGTTTACCCAACGTCTTGCGCTGGCAGCTGCCATCTCTGCGGTATACGTCCACGACCTCTCCCTCTCGGTCGTAGGGGCCTTGCACGCACCAACGACCTTCCCACTTGCGCCAGGTGAACTTGTCACTGGCAGATCGTTGGGGTTGGGCAGGTGCCTCCGGTGCAGCATACTTACCGCTGGAGATAATTCGGTCCACGTTCATCGAGTCGTTACCCGTGAAGAACGGGCACTCGCTTACATCCAGCGTCTCCTTGGCCCGGGTCAGGGCCACGTAGAGCAACTTCAATTCAGCGTCGCCGCACTTGCTCTTGACTGCAAAGTCGCTGGCCAGCTTGACGTGCCTCCACTCCCGTCCCTTACTCTTGTGAGCCGTGCTGATGACCAGATCAGCGTCCTCTTCCTGGGGCATACCTCGCAGGGCATCCAGGATGGTAGTGACGCCGAAGCTGTCGATCAGCTTGACCATCAACTGAAGGTCCTTACCCTCGTCCATGGAAACGTACTGCTGTAATTCACCCCAACTGCTGAAGCACGCCAGCTCCGGGTGACTGGTATTACCTGTCTCTTGCAGGTCCTTGGCCCCCTGGACGAACGAGATGAGCTGGCTGCTGCCTCCCACCAGGTAGGGATGCTTACCATGGTCGATGGCCTCCAGTAGGTAGCCCACGGCCATCGCGTTGGTACGGCACAGGATGGCATCCGGTTGCTCACTGGTAGCTCCACTGACGACCGTAGAGTTAATGGCCTCGTAGCCTCGCAGCCGTAACTGGGTCTGCTCCTGGAGGAGACTCAGCACCGCATTGGCCACCTCAGCGATGGCCGGACCGAACCGGAATGACTGACTAAGGTATAACCTAGGGGCTCCGGGGAATGCCGCTAGGGCGTTCACGGCCCCCCGCCACTCGTAGATCTGCTGGGCACTATCGCCGACCAAGATCACCTGCGGACGGTACTCACGGTCTGGGTTAACCTGCTGAGCCAGTATGTCCAGCATCACTGGTGCGGTGTCCTGCGCCTCATCTAGGAGTATGTAATCTGCAGAGATCACAGGGTCGTTCAACTGCCACAGCTTAACATAATGGTCATGGGTGAAAGGCATCGTGCCGTCCGGGTCGGCGATGTCAGCCCACGCCTTCTGGGCGAACGGTACGAGGTACTCCTTGACCGCGTCGTTGTTGTCATAGGTCCGCTTACCATCTGCGGGCTGATCCAGGCCGTCCATGTAGGCAAAGTGTTTACCCCCTATCTCGCGGTCAGCAGACTGGCAGAAGTTGCCAATGGCCATCATCACGCGGGTGGCCAGGAACTGGGCTGCCAACTCCTTCTCCTTTACCTCCTTGCCCTCACTGTCCTTGATCGACGGCAACGAGAAGTTCTTGATGCCGATCATCTCGGCAATAGCTTTGGCCCTAACCCGGTTGCCGCCCAGGCGATGGCTGTACTTGCTGCCGATCGCTCTGAACGCGAGGCTGTGGGTGGTATTGCACTGGCATGCGGTACCACGGAACTTGCCGGAGCTGTCCACCACGAGGCTCTTGTTGAATGCTGTGTACTGCCCTCTTCCCTGGAGCACGTCCACCAGCATCCGGTCCGTTGTTGTCTTACCCGTGCCTGCTCCGGCCTCGATCATGATGACCGGCGTGCCCCTAGATGCCTCCTCCATGATGGCCTGTTGCTCCGGTGTGGGCGTCCTACCATTAGAGGATGGCTTACTAACGGCCGACGCCTTGCGGATAGCCTTATCTAAATTCTGACTCTTTTTCATCGTATCGCTCCTTGGTAGGGGTAAAATTATTCCCAGTAGGTTCTGCCCATGGCCCCACGCACCTTCTTGAGGCCAAGTGAACGCATAACCTCGTCCTTGTCCTTGCGTGCTTGCCTCCTGCGGGCTAGGGTCTTCTTGTGCTTCATGTCGATCTCCATCTCACACTTCTCGCAGACGTTCTCGCCGTCCTTAGTGTAGATTTCGTTTCCGCAATAGTTGCATAGTTGCTTGGTTTCATCATGTACCCGCTGCCACACGGTGCGCTTTTGACCGCGAGGGTATCCCTGCCGCTGTGGGGCATCGGCGTATGCCTGGACCGATGATGGGTCCAGGACGTAGTAGAATCCACCCGGCATACTGCGTCGCCGGGATTTAAGGGTGCCCTGCTGACAGAGCACCCTCACTTGCCGTACCGAGCAGCCGATGACGGCTGCCGCTTCTTTTGGGGTCATTTATTAATCCTCGAACATGCCTCTCTCGAACATGCCTCTCTCGAACATGCCTCTTCGGCGATCGCGATTAAGTCTAAGTCGCATGGACACGCCCTCGCTGCCCTCTCCGCCGCCCCCGCCGCACACGCCGCCGCCCACGCCGCCGCCCACGCCGCCGCCGCCCGCGCCGCCGCCTCCTCCGCCGCCAAAGCCGCCGCCGCCGCCCACGCCGCCGCTTTCTTACTGCGGTCCCTTCCGCTCATCCAGTTGTCCGCCCATTCACGCCAGCCGGGATGGACGCAGCCAGCCGCTCTCGCGCAGAGGATCGCGAATCGCACGCGCTGTTCGGTCGTGATTTTCGGTAGCGGGATCTGCTTGATCGTGGTTAGGCTGGTCGTGCCAACCTTGAGGCCGTGATCAGTTTTGCCCACCTCGCCTTCCGCTTCCCAGAGAATTGGGCTACGAAAATCGGCATGAATCGAATTCAGTAATACGGCCAACAATGGATGGGTGTAGGCATGAATCCAACCGGGTCCGCAAAGCTCGCCCTCGCCGCTAGCGGTGTGCGTGACATTTTCGCCCCATTGTGTGTTGTTGTATGTTTGGCCATATTCGTCGGTTAGTTTGTACAGTCTCATGTATCGCTCCTGATGAAATCCCCCCACCCCGCCGCCACGGGCGACGGAGTGGGGTAACGAGGTGAGTGAATTACAACTTTCCCTCTTGTCGCAGTCGCGTCTTCAGATCATCCGGAATGTACACCGGGTGGCTATAGCGTCGCGTGGCGACGGAGATCGCCTCTTTGACTGTGCGTCCTGTCCCCCACATGTAGCCGTCTTCGGCCGAAACGACGCCGAAACGTCGGTTTCCCTGGCCGGTCCAGTATTCTACGATTGCTCCGAACATGTTTCACCTCATCGTCTAATGCGCCTCCCCGAAGTGGTTCGGCAAGCCCCGGTTTGCGGCATCGAGCCGCGTAGCGATTCGCCGGGGGTGGTGAGATCAGCCTTGGGTCTCGGCCACGTACGCGCCATCATCATCGGCCAGAGCGATCCAGCCGAGATTTTCCATCGCCGAAACGAGAGCCTCTTTATCCACGGCCAACTCCTCATCGCGGCCTAGGGCCTCCAGTCCGTCAAGGAGCACGATCGGAAAGGACTGCCAATCGTTGCAGTCCACCTCGTACAGTTCCTGCACGATTCCCCGCGTGGGGGATGATTGATTGTGGCCGAGTCGGTAAGCCCTCGCCTGCGGATCATAGGCGGCTTCCGAGATCGCTTCTGCGGCTGCCTTGGCCTCTGCCTCGGTATCGTGCACCGATATCAGGCGGTACTCCGTGCTGGGACCGTAGAAATCGGTTTTCGCGATTGCTCCGAACATGTTTCACCTCATCGTCTAATGCGCCTCCCCGAAGTGGTTCGGCAAGTCCCCGTCCGGATCGCGAGTCCCGGTTACGCTGCGGGGAAGCCCCACCCCGCCGCCACGAGCGACGGAGTGGGGGAACGAGATTCGTTCAGATCGGCTACCCGCCGTGGGTTGCGGCTCAGTTGCCGCGGGGGTCTTCTGTCTCGCCGGCGATGATCGCTTTGGCTAGCCGGCGGTAGGGGCGGATCGACCGGCGAGTCAGCCGGCGGATGTCGGCTCGGGTCTCGGGGCCGGCGAAGCGATTGATCGGCCTGTCCTGCCGGCTGCAATTGCAGGCTCGGCAAGCGGTGACCAGATTGGCCGGCTCGTTGCTGCCGCCGTCGCTGTCGGGTCGCACGTGGTCGAGCGTAATGTCGCTCGGGTGGGCGCCGTGCAGGTCCCGGCAGCAATACACGCAGCGGAATGAGTCTCGGAGGTAGATGGCCAGCCTGAGATCTTTGCGGCAGACGACGCCTTTGTAGCCGGCTTTGCTGTTTCGGCCGTTCGTGGCTTTTTTCGTCTTGGTCATCGTCTCACCTCGTTGTTGGGGGTTAGCCTCATCAGTGCCGGTTCGTCCGGCAGACGCCCCGGAGGGCGTTTCGGCGGTTCAGGTTTCGTGTGGTAATGGTAACTCATCAGGCACGGCTACCAATGCCGTGCGACCTAGTGTCTGCCTGCGGTGGGGATGAGGGGTAACTCATGCCATCCGTTGTTCGGCAGGTAAGATTTAGTTTTCAAAGAACACCCTTACTATACGCCTTATCGGCCTCAAGTAAATAGCCGGGGTAGGCTATTTTGAGATATTTATAAAAGTATTTATAAGGGTATTACTAAATAGTTGCTGGGTAAGGACTTACGACTTAAAGATATTTTGCCGTAACCAACAGAAAAGGCCCCCGATTAGGGGGCCTGTGTGGTAGAAAATGGGGCCATCCGTGGCCCCTGGCGGTAGCGGCTAGGCTACGCGGTAGGTTGTCGAGGGGATGGCTGCTGAGATAGTAGCTTCGCAAACGGCTCGACCACCTCTGACCCGGCACCCTGGAACCCGTTAGCTATCTTGCACACGGCACTCTTGCCGCGGACGCCGACCACGCGAACCTGGTAAGGTTCGCCGTCATCGCTCATGATCCAGCGGGTCTTGCCTAGCAGGCCAGTGATGTTATTGGAATCCTTGGGCGGCTTAGGGGTCTTTTGTTTACGCTCCGCTGGAGGCAGCTCACCATTAGTCTGCTTCTGTTGCTTGATCGTCTTGATCTTCTCCTCTTGCTCCTCCTTGGGCGGTGCCTTGGTTACCTGCTCCTCGTTCAGGTCGGCTAGGCTGCCAATGTCGATGCCCCCGACTACGGGATGTTCGTCCAAGTAAGCGAACCCATCTTCGTCCTCCTGGTAGTGGAGCGTGAGGTTGGCTTCGGTCAGCTTCTTGCCCTGGGTGGTGAGATTCCACGCCTTGATTAACAGAGCCATCTTGCCGTCCAAGCTGTTGTCGCCGTCCTCGATCATCGCGGCCAAGCACTTGCGGATGGGGGCCATGCTGCCGTCATCTCCGGCCAGCATCACGAACCAGTCGCACGCCACGCCCCACTGACTGAAGTCGATGATGGACTCGTCGTGCCGCTCGCTGTTCAGGTACGCGGTCTGATCGGTCTTGCTGGTGGCGAACAGGTACAGCAGGGCAGCGCAGTAGCCGCGGCCCAGAAACCGACACAGCTTGCCCTCGCTGTCCTCCGTACTGACGTGGTCAATAGCCCCTAGGATACGCTGATGGCGCTCCAGGAAGTTCACCGACTCGCTGTGCGTCCTGCGGGGTGAGAACCCATCGAGGTTCTCGGCAGTACGCACCCACAGCAACCGTATGGCGTAGTCAGTAGCCCTGGCGGCCTGCTTGCGTTCTCCTGGAGGAAGATCAGCGAAATAGGGGCTGCGGTAGATCACGTCGGCCAGCGTGCGCGGCTTGCACGTGTCCATCGTGTTGACCACCGCGTCGTCCTCGTCTACTCCAACGGCCACTAGCTTGTCGATGGTAGGCGGTCCGTGCAAGGCCGGATACAGTCCCGGGTCCTTGGCGTAGTCCTTGTCGGCGAGTACCAGGGCGATCAACTGGTGCTGGCCGTTCAGTACGTGTCCCATTTTGCCGATGATGACCGGCTCGCCGTTGTACCTCCAACGTCCTCGTAGGATCTCCTGCTTCAGAGCCAGCACGTTGCCCAGCGACAGTGGGCGGTTCATCACGTTGTATTTGCACCGTACCTTAACGCTACTGTCATCTCCGTTCTTGCAACTAAAGAGGTAGTCGCCGCCGTATCTGACGTTACTGCCTCCCTTGCCCTCCTCCATCCATCCGAGGATCTCCTTGGCAGTCTCCGCGTCCAGTGGTGGCTTGTCGCCGCCTTCCTTGCACAGTGACACCTTCTCTGTTGGGTAGAGCACCTTAACTTCAGGCTGGTCTGATGTTACTACTGATGCATTGGTCCTGGTCTTGCTAGCCGCTTTTGCCTTAGCCATTGTCACACTCCTAGTAATAGGTGTTATGTCTACCGTGCGACGTGCACGGTAGGCCCTATTTATAATAGTTACGCGAGTAAAAGTAAATACATATCTTAAACCCTTATATACTACGTACTTACGTACTTACGTAACGATATTGCCCCACTATATTATAATGTATTTCTGCGTTGCGTAAGTTTGCTTAGGGGGTAGGGCAGGGGGATCGGGGGGCCGCGGCGGTATAGCGTTCTGGGGATAGGGTATTATTAAAGGGTACGTGTCACGCATCTGATACACAATACATGGGAGGACCGAGATGGCTAAGAACCACATGACCGAGTACCCTCTGCGATACCCTTGGGATGACTGGTTTGCTAGGGCATCCAAACGACCCATCAAACTTCGTAGGGGTGAACATTTCCCATGCATGATACATAGTATGGGAGTTCAGATCCGTACAGCAGCCGCAGAGCGAGGCTTGCGAGTGAAGGTATTAACCGCAGACAATATCCTTACTGTGGAGGTACTGTGACAATGCCTGAGATGCCATGTAATAAGACATTCATTGGCGTCGATCCTGGTAAACATGGAGGATTAGTGTGCATGGACTACGATGGCCGAGTGCTCGACCTGATTAGAATGCCATCCACCGAATCTGACGTTTGGAAATGGTTCATCGAGATATATGATCCTAGCGTTCGCACAGTCGCCGTGATCGAGAAGGTGCATAGTATGCCCAAGCAGGGTGTAGCTTCATCATTCACGTTTGGGATGGGGTATGGCGGGTTGCGGATGGCGTTAATTGCCGCTGGTATTCCGTTTGATCAGGTCACGCCGCAGAAGTGGATGAAGGCGATAGGCATCCCGCCGCGCAAGAAGACCGACACTAACAACCAATGGAAGAACCGTCTTAAGGCGCACGCTCAGCAACTCTTCCCCCAGGAAAATATCACGTTGGCCACAGCCGACGCTCTTTTGATCGCCGAGTATTGTAGGAGGGCCTACCGATGATGATAGATCCAGATCTATCATGTATATTCGGGGAGTACAGTGTCTACGCTGCTACGTTAGACGCCAGTCTTGGGTTGAATAACCCTATGATCACACAACCCGAAAATCGGGGAATAATGATCCCGTTAATGCTATGCGCCGAGCTATTTCTGATGGGTCCTCCTGAGCACCGCGCGAATATCTATGAGCGCGTGGGTATGAATCTATTGGAGCAGCACAACCACAAACTACCAAAGGTACAATGATGAACTACTCTCAATTTAAGGTCACGTATACGGATTGTCAGTCATGCCCGCTGTGCGATCAGCGCAGGAATATGGTATTCGCTCGGGGTAGAGTGCCGGCTCCGCTGCTACTGGTGGGTGAGGCTCCTGGGGCCAGCGAGGACACGCTCGGCATACCATTCATTGGGCCTGCTGGGAAACTACTGGACAAGATTTTGAATATGGCCTTAGATGGTCAGATGGATTATGCAATCACTAACCTGGTCTGTTGTTTCCCCAGAGATGCCAAGGCTACGCCGAACCACCAGCCACCGAGGGAATCCATTCAGGCATGTTCCGCTCGTCTGGCCGACTTCATCGTGTTGTGCCAGCCACAGGTGATCGTGACGGTCGGTAGCCTATCCGATAAGTGGTTGCCCTACGTACTAGATCGCTGGGTGGAAGATTGGGATGGTGTACTAGTAAGTATTATCCATCCATCCGCAGTCATCCGCATGGATGAGTCCCAGCAGAGCCTTGCCGTGCGCCGTTGCGTGGCTACGCTGGAGGATGTAGCGGCTAAAATACTCGGTTAGTAATACCGTTTATAATAGGAGCATCGCTAGTCGCGCGACTGGCACTTAGGGCAATAAGTAAGAGGGTGGTTGTGTATGATGTATTCATGGTGGGTAGAATTAACAGAAGTCTACAACGACGCTGTATTATTCTTAGGTAAATGGTACGACGTACCATTTCTGCCGGTAATTGGTTTGGTAGTAGAATGCCGAAACTCCTGGAAAGATGCTGATATTAATAATGCTACTATCACCAATTGGTACTACGTACTGGATGACGGTGGAACAATAGTTGTAGAATTATCCATAACAGACCTTAGATGCGGTAAATGTATTGTAGGAACTCCTTGCTTAGACGAAGATTGCGTAAGTCTCCTTGGCAATGACAATGATAAACAAGATTACCCTAAGGTTGATGATGTATTAGGTAACGATTGGAACGTTACTAGAATTGACATAAACCCTGTTCCAGGGACCACCCAAGATGAGATTTGGAAAACTCGGAGATAAAAACAGGAGCGAATTATGGCTAAGAAGAAGACGATTACGAGAGCGTTGAAGAAACAGGCAGCTAAGAGGCGGCAGGAACCAGTATGGGACGGGCCGTGTGACCCTGGACCGCGTGGGGGCGTGACACAATCACTGCTGTCGGTGTTCCTCTGCTGCCGGGAACGGTTCAGGCTGCGGGTGGTGGAGGGGTTATCACCTCCAGACCAGTTCAACCACCGCATCGAGTACGGGAGCATGTGGCACATTTGTGAAGAGGAACACGCAAGACACGGGTTGGAGAAAAAGGTAAAGGGAAGGACTCTAATTTCCGATCACTGGATAGACCCGCTTAGATCTTACGTCCAAGATCTATGCCGTAAGTACCCGATGAGCCAACAGCATATCGTACACTGGATGCGGGTTTGCATGACCCAGTTCCCGGTCTACATGGACTACTGGGCCAAGAATGCTGACGAGAAGCGTAGGAAGCCAGTATTGCAAGAGCAGGTATTCCACGTGCCTTATCATCTTCCCTCAGGAAGGAGAGTGTGGCTACGCGGTAAGTGGGATGGTGTAAGCCAGTATGGTAAGCAGTTCTACATGGACGAGAACAAAACCAAGGGCGACGTCAAGCCGGAGCAGATTCGTCGTCAGATGGATTTTGACCTACAGACCATGCTATACTTAACGGCTCTAAGGTCGTTAGATGCAAACTGCCCTATAGCGTCTGATAAAGTGGCTGGGGTAAGGTATAATGTTATACTACGCCCTTTGAGTGGCGGAAAACACAGTATCCGTCAGCACCAGCCCACTAAAAAGAACCCTAGTGGTGAGAGTGACAGCGAATTCTACGTTAGGTTGGGAGAGTTGATCTCCAGTGAACCGGACTACTATTTTCATCGTTGGGTCGTTGACATCACGGATAAGGATGTGGAGCGATTTCGTCTACAGTTTCTGACTCCTATACTAGAGCAGCTATGTGACTGGTGGGAGTGGCTATCCTATTGGAGTAGCAAGTTGGCTACTAATGACATGGGTGTATTGGCAGAATGGTCCGAGTGCTATGTACACTGGCGGACTCCGTATGGATTCTACAACGTGCTGGGGGAGGGTGGTAGTACGGACATGGATGAGTACCTGGCGACGGGGAGTGAGATCGGGCTGGAGCGTGGTATACCGTTGTTTAACGAGCTAAAGGAGGAGTAGATGCCTGTAGTTAAGAAACAGACTCAACTGAAGAAGCCAGCCGGTAAGGCTAGAGGAATCGCCGGCAGAATCAAGCCGGTGGAGTTGCACGGTGGCGTGAAGCTGTTGGTGTATGGCAAGGGTAAAACCGGCAAGACCAGGTTCGCCAGTACGTTCCCTAAGAAGGTGCTGATCGCTGGGACAGAGGATGGCACTCGTAGTGTGGTCAACGTGAAAGGAGTAGATTTTGTACTACTCAAGTCAAGTCAGGACATGGAGGATGTGATCGATCTGGCCAGAGACGGCGGGTACAGTACATTGTGCCTGGACCACGCCGGAGGCTTGCAGGATCTGATCCTGAAGGAGATCCTGGGGCTAGAGGACATGCCCGTGCAGAAGTCATGGGGCATTGCCAAGCAGCAGGATTGGGGCACGTCGTCTATGCAGACCAAGGAGAGGCTGCGCCACCTACTGGATCTGGCAGACACCCACGAAACCAACGTGGTGATAATCGCCCACGAGCGTAACTTCAATGATAACGAGGAGTCTGACCTAATCTTCCCAACGGTGGGCGCGGCACTGACTCCCAGCGTGGCTGGGTGGCTCAACGGCGCAGTAGAATATATCTGCCAGACGTTCATACGTGAGGAGACCAAGGAGGTGTCGATGGTCAAGGGCAAGACTACCCAGAAGAAGACCGGCAAGGTGGAGTATTGCCTACGCATTGGACCCCACCCGGTCTACATGACCGGGTTCCGCGTACCGATGGGGGTGGAGATCCCGGACTCGGTATCTGACCCGTCTTACGAGAAGATCCGCAAACTAATCGAGGGTAAGTAAAGCAATCAAGGAGGTTATCATGCTGGTACTGAGTAGGAAGAAGAACGAGTCGATAGTAATCGGTGAGGATGTCATGATCTATGTCGTTGAGATCCTGGGGGACAAGGTCCGCATCGGGGTAGAAGCCCCTAAGGAGGTATCGGTTCACCGTCGGGAGGTATCGGTTCACCGTCGGGAGGTATTCGACGCGATACGCCGTAACCGCGAGCACGTGGGGGAGTAGTCACCCGCCTAGGGTATAATAGGGTTAGTACGTACTGCAACTTAACACAGGAGTAACTACAGATGGCAAAGAAACAGAGTGCCTTGGCTGGACGGCTTGGAAAAGCATTGAAGAAGCACGCCAACGATGAGACTAACTACGGGGTCGACCTGACTGATCCACCTCCGGGTATTACTGGAGGGATAGCGCAGCTCACGTCTGCCACTATCGGCGAGTACAAGAGCGGCAAGTACCAGGGCGAAAAGTTCTGCCGTATGGCGGGTAGCATCATCAGCCCTAAGAAGCACACGTACAGTCCACGGACGTTCTCCAGCGGTAAGATCGTCGTCGGCGAACCTACGACTGTGGACGTGGCTGGGCTGTTTACCTCAATCATGATCCCGCTATGCGACACGGTCAAGGGCGACGGTACCGTGGTGGACATGGAAGAGCACGTGGCCGCCGTAGAAAACGAGCTGCGCAAGCTGGGTGCGGACACGTCTGAGCTGGAAAGCGAGGAGGACCTGGTTGCCCTGCTGGAGGCACTAGTAGAAGCCGGTCCCTACTTTCGCTTCGGCACCAGTAGCGGTGACCCCACCAAGGACTACCCAACGCCTCGTACGTGGCAGAACTGGTATGGCAGTAAGGGCCTGGAGGACTATACGACCGAGGATATGGAAGACGAGGTGGAAGATGCCACGGAGGAAGAAGAGGATGACATCCCTTTTGACGATGCAGAGGAATCTGTTACTGAGGAGGAAGAGGACGAAGGCCAGACGCTGGAGGAACTGGCTGATGCAGCAGATGGCGGGGATGAGGCTGCCCAAATTGAGATAGCCAATCGCGCCAAGGGCTGCGGTGTTGACCCGGAAGACGAGCGGTATGCTACCTGGACTGCCGTGGCCACTGCCATTGAGGGAGGTGGCGACCCAGAGGCTAGCGAAGAAGAAGAGGATGAGTCTGACGATCCGGATGTGATCGCTTTAGGCAACGCCGCTGACAAGGGTGATGAAGATGCCATCGATCAGCTTACGTCGCTGGCTGAGGAGCAGGGCCTCGACCCCAATGACTACCCAGATAGTTGGCTGTCCATGGCAGAGACTATGACTGGTGACGCCGAAGAGAAGGAGGCTGGGGAAGAAGAGGAAGAAGACGTGTACGTGCCAGAGAAAGGAGACACGATCCTCTATAAACCTAAAGGTGCTCGCAAGTCCATTGAGTGCAACGTGCTAACTGTCAATAATAGTGACAGCACTAGTACGATCCAATCACTGGATGATGGCAAGAAATACAGCAACGTGCCTTGGTCCGCGTTTGTTATCTGATGCTTATAGTCTACTTTGTCGTGGTGATTAATTACCGATGAAATTAATCACCGATGGTATGGGAATAGCATCAAGGTGTGCCATACCCCTGAAAGAACGCCCAGGCGTTCCACGAATGAATGCTATACGACAGAGTAGACTAATAATGTCCCCCAGGCATCGCAAACTGTGGCACCCGCTGGAGGCGTTAGGTGGTGGGCTGGGTAACGATACCCTCGTAATAGCGCGTGCTATACCAGCCCACCACTACTTTTACTCTATAGGAGCGAATCAATGGAGATCAGACTGGTGGTTGAGATGGACGAAAAGGAAGTCAAGGATGCAATTATGATTGCTGCAAAAGTCAAGGCAACTGCTGCAAAAGTCAAGGCAGGAGACCCTAAGGGCGGATCGTCTATTCACTTTGTGTATGACGGCGACGAAATAGCAAGCGCTATCGTTACATTCCAGTATCAATAGCAAGCGCTATCGTTACATTCCAGTATCAGAAGAACTGATCGTGCCAAGAGTACCTAAGACTAAGTGTCTGGCGTGCGGCGGTACTGGTGTCAGTAGTAAGGACGCAACATGCCCGTGCAGAATAATAAGAAGAATCGATGGTCAAGGATCTAAGCAAGGTACTGCGGCGGGTAAAACGTCTGAACGATTCGTGGCAGAGAAGGCCAGAGATTCTGTTGTGCGGAAACGTACCAAAGCCGATGCACGGACTAGCCCCAAGGATCGTGCTGGGAGCTAAGTGGTGGAATCAGACGCGGCAGGCAGCGTACCGCAGCACGTTATGGCACTGTGTGGCCTGCGGAGTACCTAATCGCATCGCTAGGTTTCGGCAGTGGTTGGAGGGGCACGAGTTATACGAAGTAGATTATCCAGCAGGGCGTTTATACTACGTGGAAACCGTGCCCCTCTGCCACTGCTGTCACAATTACGTACATGACGGCAGGCTTTGTAGCCTATTGAAAAAGGACCAGGTTAGTTGCCAGAAGTACGTAGCTATAATACAGCATGGTGATGCGGTGCTAGCCCAGGCCGGGCTGAGTAAACCAGAACCATATCATGGTCCATTTGCCGAGTGGAGTAGTTGGCGGCTGGTATTACTCGGTAAGAAGTATCCGCCGATTTACAAAACCTATGAAGAATGGGAGCGAGCACATGGGTAGCGATACACGTACAGAACGAGTGTTTAATCTACATGATCATGCTAGGCTACCTAGCGGGACGGTGTGTGTAGTGTGGGGCTACGAGTGGAGTGACGGTAATAACACGGCTGGTAAACCGCGTATCAGATACCATGGGTGGTTCTACCATATCCGTGAAGAAGGCAGCGGCGATGAGTCCATTGTGCCAGAAGATACGCTGAAACGGGTGATAGAATAGTGCGTATCTCGCTAGATACTGAAACTACCGGACTGGACCTTAGGCATGGGGCCAGACCGTTCCTGGTTACTACTGCATTTGAGGAGGATAGCCAGGTTTACACGGACTATTGGGGACAGTGGCCAGTCGATCCTTACACCCGCAAGGTGCGAGCCAGGTGTAGTGACCTGGTCAAGATCCAGAGGTGGATGGACGATGCTACAGAGTACGTGTTCCAAAATCCCAAGTTTGACTTGACCGCGTTGTCTCTGCTGTTTGCTGACTACGGCATGACGTTCCGCTGGGACTGGAGTAAGGTACGTGATACTCTATTGGCCGGTCACTTACTGAAGAGCAATCAGCCTCATGACCTAACTACCATGACACTGGTGTACCTAGGGATCAACGTGCAGCCCTATGAGGACGAGATCAAGCGATGCACGGTAGAGTGCCGGCGCATGGCCCAGGGCCGTAACCCACAGTACAACTGGCGTATTGCCAAGGAGGACAGCCCAAAAGACCCTAGACCAGAAATGCCTAGTGCCAAGGGTGAAACGTGGAAGAACGACATGTGGCTGCCCAGCTATGTGGCCAAAGTAATGGACTACCACCAAGATCACGAGTACCGCATCGCCTGTGTGGACTATAGCGTCAGTGACAGTGACAGCACCTATAGGCTCTACGGTCATATGGAGCAGTTGCTGAAGGAACGAGGTTTGTGGTGTATCTACCAGGAGCGGCTCAAGCTGCTGCCTGTAGTCTATCAGATGGAGCAGTACGGCGTAACAGTCAACAAGGCCCGCTTGCGCAAGCTGCGGGACGAGTACCTGGCTGAGTCTGGCAAGGCTGGCAGTACGTGCTTGCGAATAGCCAAGGATTATGACTACAACCTACAACTGCCTAAGAGTGGGCGTAACGGCTCACTGACCAAGTTTGTTTTCGGTAGTCAGTACCTAGGTCTGGAGCCGTACGAAACCAGCGACAAGACCGGTGATCCCAGCCTCAACAAGCGGTGTAAGGAGCACTACGAGGTGGCACTAGACGAGGGATCACCGGCCTACGAGTTTATCACTAACCTAGGAGCCAAAACTAAACGGGATACTGCTCTGGGGTACATGGCAAGCTACGAGCGGTACTGGTTGCCCATGTCATTCCCTGATGGTGTAGAGTTCAATGTACTAGAGATGGCCAATGGCAAACCAGGTATTCACACTAGAATACGCCAAAGTGATACTTGGTTTAGACTACACCCCAGCCTGAACGCTACGGGTACGGATACCCTAAGATGGAGTAGCAGCAACCCGAACGAGCAGAACATCAGCAAGAAGGAGGGATTCAACCTGCGGTATGGGTTTGGTCCTGCTCCTGGTAGAGAGTGGTGGAGCGGTGATGCCAAGAACATCGAGCTGCGCATACCGGCCTACGAGAGCGAGCAGCAGGAGCTGATCGAGCTGTTTGAGCACCCAGACACGCCGCCGTACTACGGCAGCACGCATCTACTGAACTTTCACACGGTCTACCCTGACATCTGGGACGCCGCCCTGAAGAAAGTAGGACTAGAGAAGGTAGGCCCGTACTGTAAGAATATCTACGCCAGTAGTTGGTATCAGTACTGTAAGAATGGTGGATTTGCGGTACAGTACGGCGCCATAGAGATTGAGGGTAAGGAAGGCACGGCCGACAAGGCGTTTCACCGGCTAGGCAGCCACGCTAAGCTTAAGGCTAGGTTTGACAAGCTGGAGGCATTGAACAACGGCTGGATAGCAGTGGCCAACGACTGTGGCTACGTCGAAACTTTGCCAGACAAAACAGTAGACCCTGACCGTGGCTACCCTATCTGGTGCAGCCGTAGCCGACACGGACACGTCAAGCCCACCATCCCGCTGAACTACCACGTGCAGTCCACGGCGATGTGGTGGATGATGAAGGCCATGATCCGAGTGCAAGCGTACCTGGACGATCTAAACGCCGTTGAGCCCAAGTACTTCATGGTCTGTCAAGTTCATGATGAACTCGTATTCGACTTCCCATACAGACCCAACAAAGGAAATATGCCTAAGATTAGGAAGCTTAGAAGACTGATGGAGCAAGGCGGAGACGATATCGGACTACCGACCCCAGTAGCATTCACCTATCATCCAGAAACATGGGCAACTGGAGAGTCAATACTATGAGCCTAACTGGTAGATTGGAGTGAAGTAGTCAAATGCCAAAATTACCGACTAGTAAATTCAACATACCGATTAAGTTGTGCCATGGTAAAGGTCCAGCATATAGTCGAGACGGTATGTGGGTTGAATGCACCTACCACAAAGCATCCACTGTTGTTGTGTGTTGTATTCAAGTGGACTATTGCGGATGTCAAAGAGGGGTACACCTGGAGATTAAATGGCTGGATCATAAAGGCGTGTACTTGTTAGATGGTTATTCAGAACCATCCATGTCGCCTACCAAGAGTATGCAGTGCAATGTAATGGCTTATGCTGATACGTTTGAACAATCCATAACAGATGGCAAGGCGTATGTGGTCAAGGCGCTGGAGTTTGTTACAACGAAGATCAGGCAAGAGATAACTAGGCTGCATAAAGACCTGAACAAACTGGAGAACTACAGATGAAAATCTTAGAAGTAGCTAAGCTGTCGCCACAGGAACGGTTCCTATACTGGATTAAGGAGCGTGAGTCTATACGCTTGAAGAAAGAGGCTGGTAAACCTAAGCCATGGACTGATGATGAGATATTGCAGCTGTATAGGTTCTGCAATGTACGTCGCATGGACGACCGCGTCAGCCAGTGGTTGCTACACAACTGGTATGAGCCTAACTATGACCACGAAAACATGGTAGTGGCTTGCGTGTTGGCTAGACACTTCAATACCGAGGGTGCGTGTAAGTGTTTACACTTCCCCTCTGTATGGGCTCCCAAGGTTTTAATGAGTAGGTTGTCTAAGTACAAAGCACAGGGGCATAACTTGTTCAATGCAGCCTACACTATCCACGCTAGCAAGGACTTCCCAAATAAATCCCGGATGGTGATCATGCAAACGTGTCAGCAATTCGTTGATGCACCCATTGTCCCGCATGATTACGATACTATGGAGAGATTCGTAATTGACTTGCAAAGGTACAAGAGCATCGGTAGTTTTATGGCTGGACAAATTGCAGCGGATTTGAGATGGTCTACTAGTTGCCGTTGGAGCGATATTGGATCATGGGCACCGTTAGGGCCAGGTTCAAGCAGGGGGATCAATAGGTTGCTCGGATTGCGTACTGAGTCTAAGATCAACCAACATGTCTTTAATGACCACATGGACAAAGTTATCAGCTTATGTGCATGCCGCTTACAGTCTATAACTAGCAGATTGGAAGCAATCGATATACAAAATTGCTTGTGTGAGTTCGATAAGTATTGTAGGGCACTGTTAGGCGACGGCAAACCGAAACAATACTATGACGGGGTGGGTGTAATTGAGCTACGTAAGCCTCAACGTATGATATTACAATCGCTGTTAAGGTCTCGCAATGCGCTGTCAAGAAATCAGATTGCTGAAAGATCGGGCGTTGATCCTACGAAGATAGGTGATTATGCTGGGCCACGGCCCTACAATCAAGCTGACAAAGCTGTTAAGCGATGGAACTTTCCGGCTTTAGATACGCTAGGGATGGTTGCCATTAAGCAGCACGATGTTGGTGGAAGGGATTTAATGTTGTACACAATAACCCCACTAGGTGTAAGTACCCTAAAGGAGTAAGATAATGCCAAAAGTGCCTAAGAAGCATGTACCAAAAGTGCCTAAGAAGCATGTACCAAGTAGTGCAAAACGCTCATTGATATACCCAGAAGTTAGCGTCAGTATTTGCACTGGTCATGACTCGCTAACATGCGACCAAGCTGTGCAATTGATGGGGTGGGTTTCTGAGAGTACATCAGTAAAATTTCACGATGACTACTTGTTTAAGGACGATAACGGTGCGAAAGTGCGATGCACAAACAACTGCAAGAATAGGCCATTCGATGAATCGTGGGCTAGGTCTATCGCTCAAGATATACTCAATAAACAGTGGAAGCTGAACTTGGAAACTGTCATCATAGGAAGTACAGGTCAAGTTCTCAGTGGTCAACACAGGTTGTGCGCTCTGATACTAGCATGCCAAATGTGGGCAAAACATGACTATTGGCACGAGACGTGGGATGGTGAGCCTACTATTGATACGTTGGTGGCGTTTGGCGGTGATGAAAGCGAGGAATTTACCAGGACATTGGATAATGTCAAGCCGCGTACACTAGCTGACGTATTATTTACGTCTGGTATGTTTTCCCATCACAGGCCTAAGGATCGTAAGCATGTTACTAGGATGCTGGACTACGCAATTAGATTGCTGTGGGAACGTACTGGAGCATCCAATAACGCATTCTTGCCGCGCAGAACCCACAGCGAGGCTTTAGAGTTCATTAGCAACCACCCGTCAATCGTAAAGTATGTTAACCACATTTACGAAGAAGACGCCCGAGGTTCACTAAAGAAACTAATGAGTCTTGGGTACTCATCAGGGTTGATGTACCTAATGGCTGTTTCTGCCAGTGATTATGGGTTATACGCAGATGGTGGTAGGTGTGAGAATGCATTAGATATGGAGTACGAAGAAATGTCCTATGCATTCTGGACAGAGTTGGCTGTAGGCAATTCGCTAAATGCTGTAAAAATTGCATTCACCGCCAGTGACGAGAATGACGAGTTAATACGAGTTGACGAGAAGATTGCGATGGTATGTAAGGCATGGAATGCGTTTAAGGTGGGTGAGATTGTTGACGATGCTACAGTAACACTCAAGTACTCCATGGATGATGCAGGATACCCTTACTTGGATGAGCATCCTAACGTAGGGGGCATTGATGTTAACTAGATCATATAGGGAGGTTAGCTCAAGGGCATGCAAGAGACTGGTTTTAGATCACCACTACAGCGGAAGAATGCCCTCTAATATCCAATTGTGCTACGCTGACACTACGTCACCACCTTTGACAGTATTGGCGTGTGCATTATTCTCCATAGCTGCTGGTCGGTGGGAAGCGTCGAACCTATGGGAATTGACCAGATTGGTCAGACTGGATGACTACGACACCCAGCTAACAAGGTTGATTGGAAAATCAATCGGCTACATTAGATCGCGCAAGTTAACTGACTTAGTGTTATCGTTTGCAGATCTGGAGGAAGATCACCATGGTGGAATTTACCAGGCATCATCTTGGATCTATAGTGGTCCAACTGGATCTAGATTAGATGGGTTCAACGTAGACGGCGTATTTGTGCCAGCCAGGACGTGTAACGTGCGATACGGCACTAGTAGCGTGGATGGCGTAATCAGTGCTGTACCAGATTCGCTTGTTGAACCGCACTATGATCAAGGTAAGCACCTCTATTGGAAGCCTCTGAATAGGGTTGGAATGCAACAGGCAATGCGTATGGGGCTAAAGAGCTTGCCATACCCTAAGCCGATGCTAATAAACGGGGTGCCTACCAATCGCAGCCAATCTGAGTTCATGGCCAAAGGCAAGGTAAATTTAACCGCCAGCACCCATACCATAAACCACGCCGATGCAAAGCCCCTGCAACTTGGAAAAGTAATGGCGCACAAAAAAGGCCCCAGGTAATCCTGAGGCCTACGGTCGTTAGCGTTGCGCGATATCATTGGCATTTCTTGGCGAGTGCACGACCCGCAGCCTCCAATGCATATACGTACCCTCGGACTCTCTCAATGGTGGATATGGTGATGAGTTTCTTGGCCTCTAGATCTTTCAGGCTATTCAGCCACGCACCACTATATTTGCCGTCACGGCCGATGCCGACCCCGTCTTTGAGGTCATTCATACTGATTTGTTTTTTGGCAGCGAAGAGTACACGCAATATGCGTACCTGGTCAGTAGTAATTCCTAGCCTCTTGGATGCATCCTTAGCCCCGTCATCCTGCCGCTTGGATTGTGCATCCTTCTTCACTTGGGCCTTCTTGGGGGTTGCGGCCTTCTTGGTGGACTTGGTGGCGGGGGTCTTCTTCGTGGTCTTCTTGGTAGCCATCGTTTCGCTCCTTAGTTAGATTTTCGACAGGCTGGAACACCCAGTCAACAACCTTATCATAGGGACCTTATCGGCAAAAGTAAAGCACAAACCGCTGGAAATTTGAGCTGGAAATTTGAGGGGTTTTGGAAAGTATTTATAATACCTTATATAACAACACCTTACGACTGGAGAAATACCATGCAATTGACCGTCCGTAACGTGAATCACGCCTTCTACGAGCTGGTTTCTGGGATCGACTCCGGCAAAATTCCCACCGTTCGCAGGCCCAGTAGGGTGGGCGAGATTCTTCAGATTCCGGAGCCTCTACTACTCACCTACACCCATCCACGGGAAAAGGTGTTGTTGAACCCTGCACGAGACTGCAACCCGTTTTTCCATCTGTACGAATCTCTATGGATGCTGGCCGGTCGCAACGACGTAGCACCGCTGGCGTGCTACAACAGCCGGATGCCTGAATTCTCTGATGATGGCTCCACGTTCCACGGTGCCTACGGCTATCGCTGGCGCAAGTGGTTCGGGTTCGACCAGTTGGATGCCATCGTAGACGAATTACGTAAAGACCCTAACAGCCGTCGATGTGTACTTCAGATGTGGGACTCAACAGTGGAGCCGCCTCATACAATAGAATGTAGTGATCCGTACATGGCTGTCAACGGGGGCAAGGACGTGCCATGCAACACCCAAGCCTACTTCTCTGTAAGAAGGGAGTGTGTTACTCTCCCAGATTATCACGACCAAACAGATGGTAGCTACGCCGAATACCTGGACATGACAGTCTGCAATCGCAGCAACGATATCGTTTGGGGTATGTTGGGAGCGAACGCTGTGCACTTCGCTATTCTCCAGGAGTACCTAGCCGCGAGAATCGGCGTGGAGGTAGGTGTGTACAACCAATTCACGAACAACGCTCACGTCTACACAGAACGGTTTACGCCTGAGAAGTGGCTAGATGGTTGGGAACCTAGTTACCCAATCTACAAGAAACGGGATATGGATATTCCTCAAGAAGAGTTGGAACAGTTCGTTGCAGACCAGTCGGCGTCAGATTGTACTGGTGAGTACAACCACCCGTTTTTGGAACATGTAGCGAAGCCGATGTGTTGGGCATTTCATGCACATAAGGAACGGAATGGAATGGCCGTTGGTATAGCAGACACGATCGCTTCCCTCGATTGGCGGGAAGCTGCCATAACTTGGCTGTGTAGGAGGGCGAAGTGAAATGCCTGATCCAGTGTTGACCGAGGCTGATTTCGTGCGTAGATACTATGGAGTTTGATAGTAAGGTATAATAAGTAGGGCACCAGTTAAGTGGAGGAAATACCATGGCGTGTGTGACAATTTAATACTTCAAATTATCAAAGGAAAAAGGTGGCCTCATGTCTCATGATCCAGTTCTGACGAAGAAAGACTTCGTCAGGAGGTACTCTTAGCTGGCGAGTTCGGCAACGCAAGTCCTACTTGGCCTACGGTAGCCGACTATTTAGCATCATCTTATGATGGGTTAGTGCATTTACGTAATCGCGTAAAGGGTGGACCGACACATTATAACCAGACTCGCGATCAGGTTAACGGTAGATACTTTCTGCCTACTGACAATTTCTACGTATCAGCTATGGCCCCCCATGAGTACAATTTACTACAGGGTGAGGTGCAGCAAGGTGTGTGGGGGTTGGAATTATATTGCTCACCGTCTGTAGGATTGCCTATGCGCGATGCACTGCGCGAAGTATCCTACAGCCTGCGAGGATTATCAGCTACACAGATCCTACGTAGTAAAATGAACGATTTAAGTTGGCAATGGCTGGAGTATCTACTTGAAACGTATCCAGATCATGTCGTAGAGTTCTCGTGCTTCAGTAAATGCTGGGGTACGGTCCCCGGCTATAATACAGTCTTTTGGGAGGTTCGTGCATTTTGACTAAACTTGGAAGACCACCTAAATCTAAGATAATTTGACTAAGGAGAAGTTATGAACCCTACTGAGTACCAAAACCTGGCAGCGCGTACAGAATGCGATCAGGCAGCAGCTCGTGAGCGAATGACGGTTGCCAGACCGTACAGTGACGTACTCACCACGGTTGATGGTAGTAGGCTATTCCCTATTCGCATGAATCACGCTCTAATGGGTATGATGGGCGAAGTCGGCGAGCTGGCTGGGGCAATTGAGAACTGGATTCAGTACAATCGAGGACTGGACCTGGTAAACATCAAGGAAGAGTTGGGGGACCTGATGTGGTACATCGCCCTGATGTGTAATGCTTCAGGCATCTCACTAGAAGAGGTGATGGAGAAGAACATCGCCAAGCTGAGGCTGCGGTATCCAGACAAGTACAGCGACCATAATGCCGCGGAAGAGAACCGTGACCGTGCCGCAGAAAGGAACGCCCTAGATGACTGACGTACCAGAGGGAATAGCCCCCTACTTATCATTAGGAGTGGATCTAATCCCTGGTCAAGGTAATTGGACCGGAAATTGCCCGCTGTGCAATACTGATGGTAAACTATCAGTTGAAGAGAAGACCGGCAAGTACCGTTGTTGGTCGTGTGAATCTACCGGCAATGCTTGCTTGTTTGTAGAGAAACTGTGGGAGTCTCTAGACTCTGCTACGAAGTCCTACACATCTCTGGCTGTAGATCGAGGGTTGCAACCAGATACTCTCATGCAATGGGGGTTTTGCTGGAATTACCTGAATGCATCATGGTACTGTGCCGGTTACAACGAGTCTGGGAGTATCCGTAACATGTACCGCTACGCCAAGACTAGGGATGGTAAACGTAGATTGCAAGGCACCACCGGACTGAGCCAGCAGATGTACGGTGTCAACCTCTATGATGGTAGTAAAGAGCACGTTATGATCGCCGAGGGCGCATGGGACGCTATGGCCTTATGGGAGCACATGGCTACATGCCGCTGGAACGATGACCGTCTGGTATCCACTGCAAGCAGTCAGAACCTACTGGCTCAAACTAATATACTAGGATTGCCGGGCTGTACTACGTTCTTCCCCAAGTGGGGCAAGTTACTGGCCGGTAAGATAGTGACAGTCATGTTTGATAACGATCATGAAAGAATTCACCCTTCTACTGGTAAGGTAATCGCTTCTGGTGCATTGATGGGCATGCATAATTTGATCGATAAGGTGGCTGGCACGGCTAACCAGCCTAAGGAGATTCACTACTTGCGCTGGGGAGACGAGCAGGACTACTGGACTAAGGACCTACCTCACGGTTACGACGTAACAAATGCACTGAGGAGCTAGTTATGCCTAAAATCATCATAGATTACCCAGAGCAAGTTTCTAACATAGCTGCTCTGAACTACGTTCAGTCAGTAGTACGACAAGGAAAGGTCAGCGAAGCACGCGGCTACAAAAAATACTGTCATGCCACCGTGTTCAAAGTTGAGTCGCTCGGCAATCTGGTCGTGTACTGCCGGGACAAGCGTAAGAACGACGGCCCGGACTCGTTCGACGTACGACTGGGGACGACGTAGTGAAGGGCCATCGTACGATAGCTATCCTGGAGGTAATGTGGGGAGATCCGCCGAAGACCAGCATGGCCAATCCTAACTACCTGGCGCAGGCTCCGCGGTGCTTCCGGATTAACCCCCAGAACCATAGCGGACGCCGTTTGTACACTTTGCTGGGACATCGTAACCTACTGGTGACCAATGCCTGCCCACAGTTAGTAGACTCGTCCAGAGGTTGTGGCAACCCGGACGCTGAGTGGCTCAAGGAGTCGCTGCTGGAACTATGGCCGTTCGATCTGCTGCTGGTCTGTGGTAGCGTTGCCCAGGATACGTATGGCCAGATTGATCTAGGCTATTCGTGCCGTACGCTGTACATACCTCACCCGGCAGCCAGGCAGTGGAGTCGACGCGACCAGTCATTTGCTGCTGCTATCATCCAAGAAGGTAAGGCTGACCTCCACTTACGATTCCGTAATGGTAGACTCAGGGCACAAATCCTAACACAGTAGAGATAGAGGGTTAGCTAACAAGCGGTCAGTGTGGACCGTGGCTTCGGAGGCATATGCTGGTGCACACTTTGCTACGTTCCCTCGTAAGCTGATCACACCTTGTATTCTGGCTGGTACGTCTGAGAAAGGTTGCTGTAGTTCGTGTGGTAGTCCCTGGAGAAGAGTAACCGATGTGGAGAAGCTAACACGGGTTAGACCCAACGATTATGTCAAGCGTACCGGGGAACCAGGTACTGGCAACAGTTGTGCTAACAGCGTAGCAGGTGTGTCAGTAAAGACCTTAGGGTGGGAACCTACGTGTAGCTGTGATGCTGACGTGAGGCCGTGCGTAGTGCTTGACCCATTCGTAGGCAGTGGTACGACGTGCTACGTGGCGGTGACGAACGGCCGATGGGGGTGGGGGATCGACCTGAGTGAGGAGTACCTACGTAATAACGCGATACCCAGGCTGGAGGGTATAGGTATTTCCTACCCAGCATATTCGGGGATGTTTAGTTATCCCCATAAAGCGGTATTCTAGGCCCCCTAAAGTAGGGTATAATATAGGTTTACAGGGCGACAGGAAGTACACGATATGCCGAGAGTACCCGTACCGAGCGAAACATCCGATTTAAGGCCCCTAGCACGCCGTCTAAGGGCCTTGCAGGACCTCCTGAGTAATGTAGTACCCGTACCCGAGGAGTGGCTAGGAGGACGCGCTAGGGCTTCTGCGAATGTAGCTACCCTGACCCCCTGCACGTCGTACGCCAAGCTGGTCAACGCCTGGCGGCAGGCTCTGCGGTGGACGGACGGGCTGGACTGCTCTCTGAGCGTAATGCTGGCTGCCAGTGCCAGTACGTGCCTGATGGGAGAACAGCTCTGGTTCAAAATCATTGGCCCACCTAGCTGCATTGGTCCAGACACGCCAATCTATGACCCAGTGGCTAAGACCACCAAGACAGTGTATGAGCGATGGAAAGATGGCAGTAAGTTCTGGGTACTGTCAAGGAGGGTGGATGGCTCTTACGTGACAGCAGAAGCGCTGCCCCCTCAACAGCACCCAGAAGCAGAACTCGTTAGATTGGATTTTGCATCTGGTAAGTCAATCGTGACTACTTATGGTCACAGGATCTGGAATGGGTCTTCTTACTGTGACGTTGCTTCCATCGTTCGTGCCTTGCCTGAATGCGGGACTTACCGTCTTCCGTCTTGCGAGGAGGAACGCCAGATTGTTGAAGCGCACGACGCATCACAACCTGACCAATGTGTAGGTGCTGACATATCTCAGTATAGGTTTGACCGTTCTGGTACATCACCACAGCTTCACGTTGCTTCCACTCAGGACATTTCACAGGCATCACTGTACTCCGTTGCTAAGGGTAAGGTATTGGCGAACCTATTAATCTTACCCGTATTTGATCACATAGTAAACGCCACACCGTTAGGTCTTGGGCATTACTACGATTTCTGTGTGCCAGAGACGGGAAATTACTGGGCTCAAGGAGTATTTCACCACAACTGTGGCAAGACCACGGTGTTGGAAGGTCTCTCGATCAACAAGCAGTACGTGTTCAGCAAGGACAGTATACGAGGGTTTTATCAGGGATGGAAATCAGAAGACGGTAGTGACCTGTCCATCGCTGCGATGGCCAACCGCATGACGCTGGCTACCAAGGATGGGGACACGCTGCTGAAGAGCCCTAACCTGTCACAGATCCTCAGCGAGGCACGAGGGTTGTACGACCGTGTAGGGCGCACGCATTACCGCAACGCGGTAATGAACGAGTACGAGGGCCATCGTATGACATGGCTGCTGGCTGGCACTAAGTCTCTGCGTGAGATCGACGCGTCAGAACTAGGTACCAGATTCCTGGACTGCGTGGTTATGGATGATATAGATGATGAATTTGAGGATGAGGTAATGTGGCGTGCCGTCAATCAGGAGGCCGAGGCCATGATGGCCGAGAGCAACGGCGACCCAGACAATCACCATCCAGAGGCCCTAACTCGCGCCATGAAGATGACCGGTGGGTACTTGTCCTATCTGCGTGAGAACGTGGTAGATCTATTGAGTCGCGTAGAGTCTCCTCCGGAAGACCGTCGTACCTGTGCTGCTTATGGTAAGTTTACGGCCTATATGCGTGCCAGACCGGTTAGGGGAGTGGACGACAACGAGGTGGACCGGGAGTTTGGGGCTAGGCTGGGCAAGCAAATGGCTCGCCTGG
>Ga0214472_10000247_pt1 | contig 70465 bp, 94 predicted proteins | sample RVTome_6_FD_207662 | JGI IMG/M metagenome (GOLD analysis project Ga0214472, IMG submission 207662) | Soil microbial communities from uranium-contaminated site in the Upper Colorado River Basin, Wyoming, United States - RVT140D175 | ecosystem: Environmental > Terrestrial > Soil > Contaminated >...
CGTCACCGAGAAGCGATCGAAGGGGGCTCGCTACCGGGCTCTCAACGAGCTCACCCTCCGAGGCATCTTCCTCGCCTTGACGGCGTGGGAGGACGATCCGGTCGAGTTCTTCGTGATCGAGAACGTCCCCCGCATCCGGACCCGCGGCGTGGACTATCTCGACGCGATCAAGGCAATGCTCGACGCCCACGGCTACTCCTGGGCGGAGACGGACGTGTGCCTCGGCCGGCTTGGCGGGCTCGGGCAACGGCGGCTGCGCTACCACCTGGTGGCGAGACACAGGGAGAAGGTGCCGCCGATGCTCTACCAGCCGGAGGAGCGCCCGCTGCGCTCCGTCGGCGAGGTGATCGGAGGCTTTCCGATCCCGGGCACGCTCGAGGCGGATGCCTGCGGCGCCATGCACAGCCTGCCACGGCTCGAGTGGAGGACCTGGGTGAGGTTGGCCCTCATCAAAGCCGGCCACGACTGGCGGTACTTGAAGGAGCTCGAGGTCGAGGACGGGATCGTCCAGGGACTCTCGATCGTTCCGGCGGCGGCCTATCACCACGGGGCCCTCGGCGTCCTGCCTTGGGATGAGGAGGCCGGCGCGGTCACCGGCGGCGCGGCGGCGCAGACCGGGAAGTTCTCGGTCCAGGACCCGCGGCCGCGGATGAGCGGTGACTACGGCCAGTACGGCGTGGTGCCGTGGGAAGACACCGCCGGTACGGTGACGTCGAAGTCGGAGCCCGGCTCCGGTCGCTATACGGTCCAGGACCCCCGCGTTCGCCACCCGTGGAAGTGCATGTACGGCGTCCTCGACTTCGAGGAGCCCGCCGGCGCCGTCACAGGTGGTGCCTCAACCACGCGCGGCGCCTACTCCGTGAGCGATCCGCGGCTCGCGTGGAAGCCCACCGCCCACCGGAACAAGCTCCGGGTCACCGACTTCGACCAGCCGGCCGGCACCGTCACGGGCGCGGACCGCGTCGGGTCTGGAGCGCCGTCGATCGCCGACCCTCGGCCGATTGGGGCCCGCGGCGGGAAGGGAAAGTACCGAGTCACCCGATGGGACGAGCAGTCCGGGGCGGTGATCGCCGCCTCCTCCACCGGCCAGGGCGCCTTCGCGATCCAGGACCCACGTCTCGAGGGCCGTCGCGCCTTCTGCAACGTCTTCCGCGTGGTCGACTGGCGGGAGGCATCCCAGGCGGTCACCGCTGGCGGGGGGCCGACGGCCGGCGGCCAGGCCATCGCGGACCCTCGACCGACTATCGACGACCGGTGGCTCGGCGGTGGTCCTTACGGAGTCCTGCCGTGGAACGATCCCGCTGGCGCCGTCGCCGGCAAGGCCCGCCACGACAACAGCCGAGTGAACGTCCAGGACCCACGTCTCCCGGAGGCCAGCGACCGCCTGGAGGCCGTCATCATCGCCCTCGACGGTTGCTGGCACCGGCCCCTCACCACTCTGGAGCTCGCCGCTCTCCAAGGCCTCGTCAGCCCCGGCGAGGTGCTCGAGCTCGAGGGCAAGAGCCACACCGCCTGGCGGGAGGGGATCGGCAACGCCGTGCCGCCGCCGGCGGCCGAGGTTGTCGGGTCCGTCATCTGCCAGGCCCTCCTCGCGGCGTGGTCTGGCGTCTACCTCCAAGCCGCCCTGACGGAGCCCTGGTGCCAGCCCTACGTCATCGCGGTGTCCCTCGACCGATAGGAGCCCACGATGGAATTCCAGACGTGCAGGATCTCAACCGTCGTCCGATACACCGATCGACGCTCCGGCTCGGGCGGGATCGGCCACGCCCTTTTCGAGTACACCTGCGTCCTGCCCTACGTCCCGCGGCAGGGCGACCTCCTGTTCCTCGACACCGAAGACCGGGGAGACCCGCCAGCCATCGGCATCCGCGTCCGGGCCGTCCGGTGGTCGCTTCGCCGTCCCGAGGTGATCGAAGTCCACGGCGAGGAGCACGTCTTCCTCGGCCGTGAGGGGCTCGCTGCCATGCTCGACGACCAGATCTCCTTCCGCCAGATCCTCGGCCTGGTCCGAGTGGGCTTCACCTGCCACGACGACGGCGACCTGCTCGAGACCTGTCGGGAGATGGAGGAGGAGTGGCAGGCCAGCCGAGACCAGCCCATTGAAGACGACGCCGGCGAGGAGTCGGAGGAGGTCAAGCCCGGGTGAGCGCCACCACCATCCCCTTCGCCGAAGACCTCGATCTGCCGCTCGAGATCGTGACGCAGCCGTGCGGGATCCTCGCCCGCCGCGGGTGGGGGAAGACCTACACCGCGAAGCTACTCGCCGAGGGCATGATCCGCGCCGGCGCCCAGGTGGTGATCGTCGACCCGGTTGGCGTCTGGTATGGGCTCACGATGTCGGCCGACGGCACCGGACCCGGGCTCGAGATCCCGGTCCTGGGCGGCCTCCACGGCGACGTGGAGCTCCGCGAAGGCGATGCCGCGGCCGTCGCCCGCCTCGTGGCCGAAGAGGGGTTGACGGCCGTCCTGGACGTCTCCCTCATGAGCAAGGCGGCCCGGCAGCGCTTCGTCGCCCGGCTCGCGGAGGGGATCTTCCAGGGCAAGAAGACGCACCGCTCCGCGCTGCACATCATCCTCGAGGAGGCGCAGCTCTTCGCGCCGCAGCGGAGCGCCCGGGGCGACACGGCGGTGATGCTCGGCGCCGTCGAGGACCTCTGCCGACTCGGGCGCAACGTCGGCATCGGCTACACGCTGGTGTCGCAGCGCCCGCAGTCGGTCAACAAGGAGGTCCTCAACCAGGTCGAGGTGTTGATCGTCGGGCAGATCAGCGGCCCCCACGAGAGGGCGGCGATCAATGACTGGGTCGTCCACCAGGACTTCGACGTCGCGGCGATGGTCCAGGAGCTCCCGTCCCTTCAGCAGGGCGAGGCGTTCTTCTGGTCGCCCTCATGGCTCCGGGAGGCCCGGCGGATCCGCGTCGGCCAGATCACCACCTTCGACAGCAGCAGCACGCCCGTCGTCGGCGCCCGGGACGTCAAGCCGGTGGCGCGCCCGTCTGTCGACCCGGAGGCCCTCCGGGAGGCGCTCGAGGCCGCTGGGGCCGCCGAGCGCGAGGAAGACCCCCGGGATCTCCGCCGGCGGATCGCCGAGCTGGAACGGGAGCTGGTCGAGCCCGCCGAGCCCCAGGTGGAGTTCATCGAGGTGCCGATCCTCAGCGACGAGGACCGCGAGCTGCTGCAGGAGCTGCGGGACACCCTCGACACGATCCTCGACGCGACCGCGCCAGACGCCACGGCCCGGGCGCCTCAAGCCCCGCGGCCACCTTCGGCGACCCAGGCGAAGGCGACCCCCCAGCCTGCCCGGCCGCCGGCGACCGAACGGAAGCCCGTCCCGACAGCACTCGCGACCGACGCGGCCCAGGTGGACGGCCTGCCGAAGGGCGAGGGCCGGGTGCTCGCCGCCGTGGTGCAGCTCGGGGGCCGGGTGAGCGGTCGCCGGGCGGTGCTCATGGCCGGCTACTCACCGCGCAGCAGCACCGCCCGGAACATCCTGTCCGGGCTCCGGACAAGGGGGCTGATCGAAGGCAGCCTCACCGGGGAGCTCGAGGCGACCCAGGAGGCCAGGATCATCACCTCGCGGGTGCCATCGCTGCCCCGGGGTGAGGAGCTGCGCCGGTTCTGGCTGGAGAAGGTCCCGGGAGGGGCGCCGCGGGCGGTACTCGAGGCGCTCATCCGGGTCTACCCGCGGGAGCTGTCGCCGGAGGAGATCGAGGAGGCGACCGGCTACAGCGCCACCAGCAGCACGCTCAGGAACGCCGCCTCGAGGCTCCGCGGCTTCGAGCTCGTCGAAGGCCGCGGCAGCATCCGGGCGAGCGACGATCTGTTCATCTGACCGTAGTGGTAGGATCTCTATGAACCCGCAACGCACAAGGAGGTAACGATGTCGCAGAAAGACCAAGACACCCTGTTCGCCGGAAGCGCCGGACAGGACACCAGCCACCGTTCCACCCCGAAGTCTCCACCCCCCCGCGAAGAGGAGCCACCCCGGCGTCCCAAGGTCGAGGTCCTCGAGCCCCACGCTCTCCAGGTCCTCGGCGTCCGGAACGTCGGCGAGATCGAGCAGGAGCTATCGCTGATCGACGAGCTCACGATGATGGAGAAGGCCTCGGAGCTCTTCGACCGCCGGGCTGCTCTCCTGGCTCAGGCCCGCGAGAGCGCGATCCGGCGGACGTCGCCCCAGGACTGGGTCCTCTTCAAGGACAAGGGCGGCAACGTCACCGGGATGCTCTGCAAGTCGGGCGCTGAGAAAGTGGCCGACATCTATGGCATCCAGATCTACAACCTGCGCCCGCTCGGGCAGGGCAGCGTCTTCGAGCCCCGGATGGAAAAGGATGGCGAGGAGGTCCGCTACTACGGCTGGCTCGACGCCGTGTCGCTCGTCACCGGCCGGCGGGTCGAGTCGATCGAGTTCGGGCGCTCGTCCTCCGAGGACTTCATCGGCCGGGCCGCGATCTCGAGCACCTCGACGTTGGTCAAGAAGGCGGACCTCAAGGCCGCGATGTTCTCGAACGGCCGGACGAAGGCGGTGCGCATCATCTGCGCGATGTCGAACGTCCCCGGCGAGGAGCTCCAGGCCTGTGGGATCGACGTCGAGAAGTGCCGGAAGGGGTCGGGCTACGGGACCTCGACGGAGCGCGGCGCCAGCAGCGTCACCACCGATGACGTCAAGGAGACCCGGAACAAGCTCGGCGAGGAGATCCTCGCTCGCGTGGGAGGTGACGCAGCGGCCGCGGCTGACCTCCTGAAGGAGATCACCGCGAACCCGAACGCGAAACCGAAGGCGTTCCCAGGCTTCGACTCCATCGGGAGGATCACGAAGGACTGGCAGGTCGAGAACGCCTGGAAGAAGCTCCGCGAGCATCCGACGTTCGGTGACGCCGAGCAGGGTGGGGGTGCCTCCTCATGAGCGTGCCGGCCGAGACCCCGAAGCCCCCCCCCCGCTACTTCGACTGTGGCGCCACGCCTCCGCCGCTCCTGGAGAGCCGCACGCGGCAGATCGGTGGTGGCCTCCCCACCAGCATCGCCCTCTGCTCGGACTGCGCCAGGAAGAACGATGAGGGGCGCTCGTCATGAGCGAGACCCCGAGCATCGCGAAGTCCGTCGCCGACGCCTGGACAGCCAACACCACTCGCTTGAAGGCCCGCTCGCCCTCCGGCCGCCGCACCTACGCCTGGGCGAGCGGTTGGCATCCCTGCCACCGCGCCATGGACCTCGACCTTCTCCACCCGGAAGACCGCACCTTCGGCGAGGACACCCTCGAGCGCTTCCGCCAGGGCGACGACTTCGAGCGCTCAACCGTCGCCCACCTGATGCACGCCGGCGAGCTCGCCCAGCCAGCGTTCCAGGTGGTCGGCGGTCAAGAGCGCTTCGAGGTCAAGAACGCCGGCGGCCGGGTGATCCTCGTGGGGAAGATGGAGGGCGAGCTCTACTACCCCGAGACCCGCCAGTACGTGCCCTTCGAGATCAAGGGGGGGCAGGCGGTCCGGGGCGTCTCCTCGCTCGAGGACTTCGCCGCCTCCCCGTGGACCCGCCAGTACCCGTACCAGCTCCTCACCTACATGCACGCGAAGGGGCGGGAGGCGGGGCTCTTCATCCTCTGGCGGCCGGCTCGACCGCAGTTCGTCGAGATCACCATGGGGTCCCGGGAGCGGGGGATGCTCGAGGAGTTCCTGCGCCGTGCTGACGAGAGCACCGCGGTGGCCGCCGGCGAGCGCGAGCTCCACCCCTTCATCGAAGACGCCGGCGAGTGCCGACGGTGCTCCCACTTCGGCAAGTCCTGCCACCCTCCGATCCAGTACGGCGAGGGGCTCCAGCGCATCGATGACGAGGTCCTCCTCTCCGATGCCGAGCTGGTCTCCCGGAACGAAGGCCTGGTGAAGGAGTTTGGCCGGGCGAAGGACCGGCTCAAAGAGGCCACCCGCGGCATGGAGCACGTCATGCTCGGGGACGCCTTCGAGATCGAGGGCTCCTGGGGGAAGAGCACCTCGTTCCCCATCCCGAAGGCGATCAAGGACAAGTACAAGGTCGTCAACGAGAAAGGGAGCTGGTCGATCACGATCACGCCTCTCAAGTCGGTCGAGGACTGAGCGAGCGCGGTCCACTCACCCGTCGCGGTTGACGAAGCCGCGGCGGGCGCATAGCATCATCAGCAGTGCACCGTCAAGGGAGGGACGAGCTCATGAGAGTGCTCTGGCAGGACGCGACTCGCGCCACGGCGATCCGGCTGGTCGACGGCGAGCCCGAACCGGTCCTCGAGGTGGTCACCTCGGGTGAGGACTGGGGAGCGGTGGAGCTCCCACGGGGGGCGGGCGGAATGCTCGCCCGTGCTCTCGATGGGCACAGCCGGCTGCCGGGTGCGATCGCGGCGGCTCTCGACCAGGAGCCCGGCTCTCGCAGCGTCTACCGCGTGGAGGACCACGAGGTCCGCTACTTCGTGGCCTCGTCGCTCCGGGCGGCCTTGGTGGCGTACACGGCGGCAGGCCATCACCTCGACGACAGCCAGACGTCGTCTCTCTCGGTGGAGCGCCTCGCCGACGACGACAAGCTCACCATCGAGGTTCCCACCACCGGGCCGGAGACCTTCAGCGTCAAGGAGCTCGCCGGCGGGCCCGAGGGTCTGGAGCTCAACGTACAGGGTCGGCCGCCGTTCGGCCCGCCCTTCGGCGCCCCCGGCATGGCGCAGCCGTGATGGATCTGCAATGACGATGGGCAACGACGGCCGATAGGCCGCAAGGAGGTGATCATGAGGTGGCGACACGCGGTTCTGCTCGCGCTGGCGATGCTAGTGGTGCTCACGGCAGCGGGCTGTTCCATGCTAGACCGAGGCGTGGAACACGTCGGCGAGTGGCGCGAGACCCGAGTGGAGAAGAACGAGCGTGGATGGCGGGCGCCGGACGGAGGGCTGTACGTCTGCGGCAAGCCTGTCGTGGATGTCCAGCTCAAGGGGCGGACCTGTGCCCTGGAGCTCGCCCCCACCGTGAAGGACTGCCTGAACGACTTCGGCACTTGGTATCATTTCAGAGACGAGGACGGGCTTTCAGGGATATCCCGCCAGCCACTCTTCTCGGTTTGCCAGGACGCCGAGGCAGGCCAGCACTTCAAGGACGCCGACGGAATTATCGTGGCTGGCGAGCAGGTGGTCTTGGACGCCGGGAACGGCGCCAGGGACTGAGAATGACCGCGCCGCAAGGCGCACGAAAGGAGAACGACCATGCGACCGAATGCCGCTCTGATCTGTCTCGTCCTGGCTGTCCTGGGCCTCACTCTCGGTGGTTGTCCCATCACGGAGGAGACCACCAACATCACCGAGCCCCTCCCGCCCCCACCGGAGCCCCCGGCGAAGGTGACGTGCGCCGGCAGTGCCGCAGCGAACGGGACGAGCATCGACTTCGTCGACCGTTCATCGATCGAACCGCCGGCCCAAGCAAGCCCAGGAGCTGTTCTGTGGGAGCTCCGGTCCGGGTCCGCGACCGTGGTCGGCTCACGGATCACCGACCTGCGCGGGAGAGGAAGCTTCGGGCCTGGGTTGGCCCCAGGCACCTACGCCGTGGATCAGCACGTCACGGCCAAGGACGGGACCTCAGCCGACTGCGCGTACCCCGGGCTTGAAGTTGATGACCCGGCGGAGTTCTGATGGCAACCCCCTTCGACCGTCCGGACGGAGCCGGCATGTCCCGGACGAAAATCACCGCCGCGCTGGCGCTCCTCGTCCCCATGGGCCAGCGCTATTTGGAATCCCGCGGCTGGCAGGTAGACGACCAGGTGGTCCGCGACGTCCTGATCCTCCTGGCGGGTCTCGCGGCCTGGTTCCTGCGTGCCGGGATGAAGGCCAAGGGCGTCGCGACCCCTGACCTCGGCCGCCTGTTCGACGGGTACGAACAGGCGTTCAGGCAGCGGGCCGCCCTCCAGGAGACGGTTCGTATTCTCCAGGCCGAAAACGCCGCGCTACGCGCCCGAGGGGAGGAGCCGTCGTCATGAGCCACCGGGCAGCCGCAGTCCTCCTCGTCGCGGGGCTGGTCTCCGGCGTACCGGCAGCCGCCCAGCCGATCCTGTTCTCCGAGGAGGACCCATCGGGGTGCTACGCCTTCGAGGGGACAGAGAGGCTCAGGGGCGGCATAGAGTTTCCGGAGCAGGTCGCCCCGGTCTGGTTCTTCGTGTGCCCGTTCGGCCAGAGGCCGCTTCTCGAGCGGCCGGATCCTGAGGCGAAAAGTCCGCTCCAGGTCGTGTTGGAAGACCTTGCAAAGGACGCGCGAGATCCGGAGGCGGCCTGGTGGGCTGGGCAGCTTGCGACCTGGGACCCGCGGACGCTCCACGGCAACCTGTGCAAGGTGGTCGCCTACAGCCGTTCGATCGAAAAGTTCCAGGGGGATCCGAAGCCTGGCCGGAACCGCTCCGCAAAGGAGATCCAGGCGTACCTTCTTGACCTCACAGGACCGGGCCGGCCGCCGGAGGTGCAGCGCTTCCGCCCCATCGTCCAGAGCTGGAAGCCAAGGACGCTGAAGGCGTGGCACGATGGGGCGAAAAAGGTCTGGCCGGTGATCGCCCGCGTCGCCTGCCCAGAGCTCGAGCCGTGACCGCCCCCTCTCCCACGATCCGCAAGTTCGTAGACCTCGCCGAGGTCTTCCCAGGGGACGACATCCGTCCTCTCCTGGTGCTCATGGAAGAGCGGCTGACCGGCGATTCCGCATGGGCGAGCCTGGCGATCTGGCTCGTGCGAACCAAGCTCGACGGGGCCGCGCGCGCCCGGCTGCGTGCCGAGCTGGACTCCCTGGACGGAAGTCGGACGTGAGCCTGCACCCCTGGGCGGCACAGGTGGTAGCGGTCCGGGCAGGTGCCGCCCCGCCCGTGATGCCGCTCTTGATCCCCCCGAGGCTCACGAAAAACCAGGCGGCTGGCCACGCCGCGCAGCTACTCGTGTGCTGCGAATACGCCCCGGAGGGTCACCCGCTCGGCGACGAGGCGTCGGCGTCGCGGGCCGCCGAGCTCCTGAGCGAGGGAATCGACAGGGAGCGCGCTGGCGGGCTCTTCGGCGGGGAGGGGCCGGCGTCCTATGCGCTCCAGCACTGCGCGGCGCGGGGGGTGGCCACCACGGCGCTGATCAGCCTTCATGCGCGGTACCCTGGCGCCGGTGCGATCGAGGAGGCGCTGCAGCGTGTTGCAGGGTGGTGGGCCGCGGTGATCTCGGGGGCACTCGAGCTCCGCGGCGTGACGGGGATCGTGCGCTGGCCGGGCGACCGCCAGAAGGGCCAGATGGCGGACGAAGAGGGTGGGAACGAAGCCCTCGGGCTGGACGTGGTGGCGGACTGGGCCGACCCGTTGCCGGCTGGACAGCTTCACCCTGATCTCCGCCTCCGGCTGCGGGAGACGCCGCCGGATCACCCGTATTTCACGACGCACCGGCAGACCCACGGCCTCCTGAGGGCCGAGCTTGCCGGCCCTGCCGGGCTCTTCCTGCGGCCGCTCGTGCCGCCGGATCGTCCCCGTGCCTTCGGGCGCCTCGATCACGAGGTGTACGTCTGCTACGACCCGCTCGGCACTCTCACGCCGGAGCTTCCCGCCAGTCTCGACACGGACGGGAAAGATCAGGAGGTGGACCGCGTCGTTCGCTGGAACCGGGAGGCGCGCCTGTACCAGGTGGAGGTCGGCGCGGCCAAGATCCCGAAGGGCTTCACGGCCGAGTGGGAGATCCGAGAGGATCTCGCTGGCCGGCTGGTCCGGGTGGTGGCGCTCCACGGCGTCCAGGGTGTCCGGGCCGGCGAGATGATGCCTCACCCGGACGGGACCCGACCGACCGGAGGGGGGTGGCGTCTGCTCATGGGGCCGCAGACCGAGCCGTTCCCGCTCCCCTCTCTGGAGGCCGTGCATGCCGCTCTGGCGCTGAACGATGATCCCCCGCCACCGCCCCCACCCCCGGAGTTCCTGCCGCCGAGCATCATCACCTGGCCGAGGGTCAACCGCCCCGGAAGCAAGCTCCACTCGGTGGCCCTTCTCCGGGCCGCGGCCGTCCTCGCCGAGCGAGAGCTCGCCCGTGACCCGGTCGGTGGCACCGACAATCCGGAGCTCGCGCGGCTGGTGACGGTCTACCGCGATCGGTTCCGGCCGGCGGTGCTCCACGCGAGTGTCGGGCCTCCACTCCGCCGGTCATGAACGTCGGCCTGACCCTCAAGTCGATCCGCCTCCGGAACCGCCTCTTGAACCGGAGGGCCGTCGCCCTCCTCGTCTACGTGGCGGACGATCTCTCGATCGCCAGCGGCCGACCCCTGACGGTCTCCCGCGTGCCGCTCGGGCCGCTCCAACCCGGGACCGCGCTGGTCTACGAAGGCCTCGGCCTGCTGCTCGTGCCGCCCCGAGAGGTCGGCTCCGCCATCATCTGGCGGGTGGAGCTCTGGCAAGGCGAGGAAGCGCGGCACCAGGTCGAGCGCTGGCTCTCCGACCTCGTTTGCTCGATCACCCTGTCCGATCCGCTGGTCCGTTCGCTCGCCGCGGCTCCCCCGGATCTCCCGGGCGCCGAGCTTGCCCTGGGTAAGATCGCCGGCAGGATGGGCCACGCGCTTTCGGGTGCCGGGGACGAGCGCCTGGAAGTCTGGCCCGGTTCGCTCCGGTGCTCCCAGGTCGAGGACCTGACCGGGAGCGTTTTCCGCCAGGTGAGCTACCACGCGGAGATCGAGCTCGGCATCCTCGTCACCGAGGGCGAGGGCCCTCAGGCAGCGGACGTCGAGTAGGCAGGCCCACCACTTCAACAGCCCGCGGACCACCCGCCGGAGACGCGGTCTGCTTCGTCTCCTGAGACCCCTTGACTCTGCCCCCGAATCAGGTACACTAAACCAACCGGCACCGCACAGACCGCCGGCCTGAACCAGCAAAGGAGGTCACGCACATGACCCGCAGAGAGAGGAAGGAACGGCGCGCCGAGAGCCGCCGGGAATGGGCCGAGGGCCGCGAGCAGAAGGCCGCCGCCCTCGAACGCCAGAACGAGCCCTTCCGGGGCGACTACGCCTTCAACACGCAGCCCGGGCACATCCCGGAGCGCGCCCGCGCCAACCGCCGAAGCGAGAGGGCCTTCGAGCACCAGAAGATGGCGGCGCACCACCGGGAGCGCGCCGCGGGGATCGAAGACCAGCTCGACCGCACTGTCTTCAGCGATGACGAGGACGCCGTCGAGCGCCTGGAGGCCCGGATCGCCGAGCGGGAGGCGGAACGGGAGAAGCGGAAGGCCGCGAACGCGGCGTGGAGGAAGGCCGGGAAGCCGGGCCTCAACGGCACCGACGAAGACCGCGCTGGCTGGGAAAAGGTCGCCGCCGCCATCGGCGCTGCGTGGGCGGCGAACGCCCGCCGGGGGCTCATGCACCAGGGGCGAAGTGATAGCGGCACCTGGGTGCCCTACTCCTGGGCCAAGCCCTTCGACCTGACGAACCTCGGAGCCAGCATCCGGCGGGATCAGAAGCGGCTCGAGGAGCTTCGCCAGGCGGCCGCGTCATGATGGAGTCGGGGGTTCGGGTGCGAGAGGAGATCCGGTGAGCGGACAGCCCCTCAGGATTGCCCGGGACGCGCCCTTCCCGTGGTTCGGCGGCAAGCGCCGGGTCGCGCCCATCGTCTGGCGGGCGCTCGGAGACGTGCGCGGCTACGTCGAGCCCTTCGCCGGCTCGCTCGCCGTCCTGCTACAGCGCCCCGGCGAGAGCTTCGGCGTCGAGACGGTGAACGACAAGGACGCCTACGTCGCGAACTTCTTCCGGGCCTTGCAGCACGCTCCGGATGAGGTCGCCCGGTACGCCGACTCGCCAGTGAACGAATGCGACCTCTTCGCCCGCCACCTGTGGCTCGTCAACACCGGCCGCGAACGAATCGCGGCCCTGGAGTCTGACCCGGACCACTTCGACGCCAAGGTCGCCGGCTGGTGGGTCTGGGGTGTCTGCGCCTGGATCGGCTCGGGCTGGTGCAGCGGGAAGGGGCCGTGGCAACTCCCCCACCTCGGCGACCCAGGCCGGGGCGTCAACCGGAAACTCCCCCACCTCGGCGACCCAGGCCGGGGTTACGTGCGCACCGAAGCGGTCTACGAATGGATGAACGGGCTCGCCGCCCGCCTTCGCCGCGTTCGCGTCTGCTGCGGTGACTGGTCGCGGGTGGTGACGCCGAGCGTGCTCCGCGGTGGCGGCTACCCTTGCGGCGTCTTCCTCGACCCGCCCTATGAGACGGGCGGGGAGAACTACTCAACCGGCGGTGAGGGGATCGCCGCGAAGGTCCGCGAGTGGGCGCTCGAGCACGGCTCCGATCGTCGGCTGAGGATCGTCCTCTGCGGCTACGACGGGGAGGGGGACATGCCAGGGGACTGGCACTGCCACGGGTACTCGGCGACCGGCGCCTACGTTGGCAAGGGAGCGACCGCCCAAGAAAACCGCCACAGGGAGCGGCTCTGGTTCTCTCCGCACTGCCTGCCGATCGACCTTCGGCACGTCGCGACCGCCGCCGGGCCGCTTTTCCAGGAGCCCAGCGCGTGACCCTACCCGCCGTCTGCGCCCTGTCCATGAGATCGAGTTGATCATGCCAATAAAGGAGAAATGATGGTGCGACCCAGGAAGACGACCATGACCTCGAAGCTGATCCTGTGGGTCAGCCCGGAGATGCTTGACGAGATCGACGCCTGCGCTGCCCTGGTCGAAGCTCAGACGCAGCGAGGGAAGGCCCGGCGCTGGACCCGGGCCGAATTCGTCCGGGAGGCCGTCCGCGTCGCCTGCCGGGATCTGCGGGCCGGGAAGTTCTTCCCGCGGGCCAACGCCGACCGGGAGGACGAGGTCCCGATCTACTCCGTCCACAGACCGACGAAGCCAGGAGACCGCACATGAGCCAACCATCCTCGACCACCCTCTACACCGCCGGCTACGCCCGCGCGGGCTGGGATCCCGAGTCGCTGCTTGAGCGAGCCAAGGAGCTCGACGCCCTACTCGTCGACATTCGACTCTCGCCCAAGTCCCGCATCCCCGAGTGGCGCAAGTCCTACCTCGCCGCCCTGTGGGGCCGACGCTACTGGCACTGCCACGACCTCGGGAACGTCAACTACAAGGGCGGTCCGATCGTGCTCCAGAACCCCGAGACGGGCGTCCGTTGCATGCTCGAGATCCTCGAGAGGCAGAGCGTCATCCTCCTCTGCGTCTGCGCCGACGTCGCCCGCTGCCATCGGGTGACGGCCGCCGCCGCGGTCGCCAACGCCTCGCCTCGTCCCCTCCAGGTGGTCCACCTCGTGCCCGAACGGGGCGAGGACCCGGATCAGCTCAGGATCGGAGGCTGAGCGTGGATCTGCGAGAGCTCGAGGTGCTCGACGTCGAGGAGTTGCTACGGGTCAGCAGCACCGCCCTCTCGGTCGCCGGCCGCAAGCTCGACGCCGGGGACGGCCGCGACCGGCGGGAGGCAGTCCGGTGCCGGGCGCTGGCCGCCGAAGTGCGGTCGCTCCGGGAGCCCAGGGTGACGGTGGCCTCGCTACCGACGCTCATCGGTCTCGACGTGCCGTGAACTGGCGCATCATCCAAGCCGACGCCATGGAGGGACTCCGCTCCCTGCCAGACGGGTCGGTCCACTGCGTCGTGACCTCGCCGCCCTATTGGGGGCTCCGGGACTACGGGACCGGCGCGTGGGACGGCGGCGATCCGGCGTGCCCGCACCGGGTAGGCGGGCAAGTCGAAGACTCCAAGGCCCCCGGCGCCATCGCGTCTGGAGTGCGACCGGGAGCCGACGCTTCGACGTGTCGCGACTGTGGCGCTCGGCGAGTAGACCAACAGCTCGGCCTCGAACGGACGCCGGAAGAGTACGTCGAGCGCATGGTCGAGGTCTTCCGGGAGGTGCGGCGAACTCTACGTTCGGACGGCATCCTGTTTCTCAATCTCGGGGATTCGTATTCTGCGAGAGAGTATGGTAGAATACATGGCGATGAGATCGACTCCTTCCTCAACCTCCCGATGGAAGTACGGCGACAACTGTTCGGCCTGTGGCGGAGATCTCTCCCAAGGTCGGTGTCGCGGGATGTGCGCGACCTGCTACCAGAGGGAGTGGAAGAAGAAGAACCCGGAACGAACCAGCGCCCACGGGAAGACGTATTACCGTCGCACGAAGACGGAGTTTTTGCGCCGGCAGGCGGAGAGGAACAAGAGACGCAGGGCCAAAATGATCGAGAAGCTCGGCGGGGTGTGCGCCTGCTGCGGCGAGACAGAGCCGATGTTTCTTTGCCTGGACCATATCAAGGGCGGTGGGCGCCGGGAATATGCGAAGAAAGGCGGGTCAGCGGGGGTTTGGAAGCGCGCGATCCGGGACGGACTAGATCGGAAGAAGTACCGGGTGCTGTGCTGGAACTGCAACGCCGCGCTTGGTCTCTATGGGAGGTGTATTCACTCGAACTTGACCTCGCCGACGTTCCACGGGAAGCACGCAGCCTATTTCACGTAACGCTCAAGCCCAAAGACCTAGTCGGCATCCCCTGGCGAGTCGCGTTCGCCCTCCAGGCGGACGGCTGGTATCTACGCAGCGACATCATCTGGGCGAAGCCCAATCCGATGCCGGAGAGCGTCCGGGACCGGCCGACGAAGGCTCACGAGTACCTGTTCCTGCTCACGAAGTCGGAGCGCTACTACTTCGACGCCGAGGCCGTGCGGGAGGGTGACGTCGGGACCGACCACCCGCGAAACGTGCTCGACCAACCGGAGCCCTCGGGCGGCATCCTGCCGGCCCACAAGGGGATCCGGAAGGCCGCCGGCCGGAACGGCCACGGCAGGAACATCCGCTCGGTCTGGACGATTGCGACGCACCCTTTCCCGGAGGCCCACTTCGCGACCTTCCCGCCGGAGCTACCGCGGCGCTGCATTCTCGCCGGGACCTCGGAACGGGGGTGCTGTCCGGAGTGCGGGGCGCCTTGGGAGCGACTGGTCGACGTCGAGTACGACAACCCCGGCAACCGCTCGACGAACGGGCCGCGGAGCAAGGATCGTCGGCACCTTGACCACGGGTCCGCCGGCTACGCGGTTCGCCTGGAACGTCGATCGACGTTCCACGGCTGGCGCCCGACCTGCGACCACTACGACGACCGCTACCGCACGGAGCTTCCGCGTGCCCGGCGAGCCCGGAAGCGTCACCAGCGCGCAGCTACCGGCGATTGGTGGAGGCGGGCGCGGCGCCGGCCGGGGCTCGACTCCTGGTCGGCCGTCCCTTGCACCGTCCTCGATCACTTCACCGGCTCAGGCACCACCGGCAAGGTCGCGGTCCAGCTCGGCCGGAACTTCATCGGGATCGAGCTGTCACCCGAGTACGCCGCGATGGCCGAGCGTCGAATCGGGGAGGCGGACGTGAGCTCGGTTCTGGAGCGCGGCGGTAAGCTCAGGCCGATCGGTGGACCGCTGTTCGAGGACACGGCGGGCGAACGGCACCAGAAAGAGACCCCGAAGGAAGAAGCCTCCGTAGACCCTTGACTTCCGCCGCGAGCCAGGTATACTAAACGCAGCAGTGAACCAGCAACCGCACAAGGAGGACGGACGATGGAGAACGCAGGCGGGTACTACTACCTGCACACGAACGGCGACCTGATCTACAAGCGCTTCGATCCAGGCGAGGATGTCAGCGACCTGGTGCGGCGCGTCTGGCCCGTGGACATCCGGGACCGGGCGACAGCGTGGCGCATCGTCCTGGAGGGCCTTGCCCTTGGGGCGCGCGTGTCCCGGGTCCGCGAGCTGGCCACGAAGTGGGGATGCACGGCCGCGGACTTCCTCGAGTACCTGTGCCGGAACCCGACCCCCGGCGCAGACGAAAAGGCCGGGGCCGACCCCTTCCTCCGGGAGATCGCTGGCTACGGCGACCCGGAGGTGTTCTGGAGCGCGCTCATGGCTACCCCGAAGGGACAGCAGCCGGTGCTGCCAGTGCCAGGAGGTGCTGTATGACCTGCACCGCACAGCAGGCCCGCGACACCCTCATCCTCGCCCACGAGCTTTTCGGGCGGGAGACTCAGAGCTTCCGGGAAGCCGTCCGACTCGCGGCGGAGAAGCGCGCCCACGAGCTGGGCTGCGACGCCGACGAGCTCACCCACCTCGCGATGCAGAGGCTCGCCTCTGACATGGGCGATGCCCTGTTGGAAGGAAGGATCTGATGCTGCACGTCGAGGACAACATCCACCTGTGGCACATGGTGACTCTGCGGGTCGCGAACCCCGACGTCGCCAAGGCCATGCTCGCACTCGCCGGTTGGCACTGGCAGCGGATCGCCGTCACTCCCGACGGCTCCGCCTGCCAGGCGGTGTGCAGCCCCTTCATCGCCGCGTGCTCTCGAGTCCAGTCCTTTGACCCGGCCCGGTTGATCGCCTCCGTCGAGGAGCTCTACTACGGCAGCCAGCAGCATAGGAACGACCGGGACTGCCACCTCTACCTCTTCGAGGACCTGGTCTGCCTCGCCTGCGGCGCCGACCACGGTGGCGAGCCCTGTCCCCTGTGTGGTGGGCGCGGCTATCACGAGGAGGACTGCGACCTTCTGGAGCCCCGCGCGCTGCGGGCGGGCGACCGCGCCATGGTCTACGAAGACCATGTCGCCCGGAAGCGGCCCGAAGGCTACGCGGCCATCGTCGAGATCCTGAGCCACGACCAGGAGCTCGACCTGACCGAGGCCCGAGTGGACTTCAACGGCGACACCTACAACCCGGTCCGCCGACGGGTCAGCCCGCTCGACAGGATCGTAGAGTCTGGCGAAAGGGAAGGCTGAGGTGAGCGAACCCACCCCGCTAGCCTATTGGGTGAGGCTCCAGGGCCACACCAAGTACCACCAGGCCAGCCGCCAGCGCGTCGCCTTCGAGGACGGCATGCGGTCTCGCGTACACAGGCAACCGGAGGCCGAGAATGCCTACGAACACGCCGGCTTCAGAGCGGCTTTCCGGGCCGGGTGGAAGCGGACCGACGACGCCATCAGGAAGGGCCAGAAGTTCGTCTGCGACTGCTGCGGTTCCGCCCTAGAGAGACTGCTCGACGCCGTCCTCGACCGCAAAAAGAGGACGCTCTCCTGTCCGCTTTGCAAGGGCACAGACTTCTCCTATCAGGAAAAGGTATGGACCTCCAGACGACTCGGGAAGCTCGACGCCATCGAAGGGACGGAAACCCTTTCGCTCGGCATCTTCGCCGGCGAGGACGTGCTCTCCGACAGCGAGCACGATGCGTGCCTGTTCTGTAACGACTGCGCTCGGGAGCTTACGATCCCCGAGGGGCTGGAGATCGAGTGGCTGTAGATATTGCCCTTACCTATCACTTACGAATCGAGGTCTCATGATGGCGCGCAAGAAAGCGGACCCAGACCGGTTGGAGTTGCGGTACATCCCACTCAGCCAGGCCCGGCGGTGGGACGAGAACCCGAAGCGCCACGACCTGGACGCGCTGGTGCGCTCGATTGAGACCCACGGGTTCGGTGATCCGGCTAAGTACGACTCGACCTTGGGCGCGTTGGTCTACGGCAACGGCCGGACGGAGGCCCTGGAGCGGATGCGCCAGGCGGGGAAGCAGCCGCCCCGGGGGATCGGCGTCACCGGCGATGGCGACTGGGCGGTGCCGGTGATCTTCGGCGTCGACGCGGCCAGCCATGCCGCCGCCGTGGCGTTCGCGATCGATCACAACAACCTGACCTTGCTTGGCGGCGACCTCGACCTCGAGAGCATGCTCTCGATTTGGGATGAGGAGCTACTACGGAATCTGCTCGCGGACACTCCAGACGCGGGCGAGTTGCTGGCGAGCCTCGGTGAGGTCGACGTGGCGGCCATGCTGCGGAAGCTGGAGAGCGGCGGCCCGCCACCTGAGGAAGAGGAGCTCGAGGAGCCCGACGAAGAAACCGAGCCCGTGCTCCGGGCGGGCGACCTGGTGACGATGGGCGAGCATCGACTGCTGGTCGGCGACTCGACCGACCCGGGAAGCGTCGAGCGCGTCCTCGCCGGCGCCGAGCCGCTCCTGATGATCTTCGACCCGCCGTTCGATGTCCCGTACTCGGCCTGGTCGGTCCCGGAGTCGGTTCGGGTGCTGATGGTCTGGGGCCGCGGCGAGGAGCGCATCCGGTGGGAGCCGCAGCTCCTGGAGTCTGGCTGGGGGGTGAGCGAGATTGTGTTCTCGGGAGGCGTCCAGGGCTGGCCCGCGCCGTGGTTCCCGTGCACGGTCCACAACGCGGTCCACTTCTGGCGCCGGGATGGTTGGCGGATCGCCAAGCAGACCGGCTTCGACCCGGCGGTCATCCGAGCTTGCGGCTGCGAGGCGACGGTAGGCGACCGACCGAAGAGCGTCCAGGCTCACACTGGAGGCGTTCTCACCGGCTATGAGGGCATGAGCTGGGGCAAGCCCGTGCTCGCGATGGAGATCGCCGTCTCGTTCGTCCAGGCCACCGCCGGAGTCTATGACCCGCTCGCCGGTTCCGGCTCCAGCCTGATCGCGGCAGACAGGCACGGCCGCCGCTGGCTGGGCATGGAGAATCAGCCGAAGTGGGCCGACCTGGTCGTCCGGCGCTACCTCCGGCAGGGCAATGAGAAGACTTCGACACTGGAACGCGAAGGTGCGCGCTCTCCACTGATTCTTGACGAAGAGTCTGGCCGTCTAGCAAACACAGAACAAGCGACTTAGCGGCGCCTTGCAGAAAGGTGTTCAACTTCTGAGCACCTCCCCCATTGCGCCTAATCTGTTCCTTGGGTATAGTCCGCTCATGGACAGCAGGACGAACCCAGAGGAGACGACCATGACGACCGAGACCATCACCAGCAGCCCCGAGACCCTGCCGACCGCGTGCCCCGATTGCGACCGGCACCGCGAGCACCTCGCCTGCGCCGACTGCGGGCACGAGGCCGACGTGATCGACTGCGGGCACTACCAGCAGCCTGCCGAGATCGCCGGATCGGCCATCAGCGTGCAGACGCGCGGGATGATGATGGGCGAGCCGGTGTGCGAGGACTGCGAGACCCGACGCGAAGAGCTGCGCCGGATCGAGTTCCTCGTAGCCGACCTCGACTTCCGGACTCCGCCGGTGAACCAGGGCCAGATCGTCGAGGTGAGCTACGCGATCGACGGCGACTCCGATCTGGTCTACCGCCGCCGGCGCGATCGCTCCGCCGGCGAGACCACCTACCAGGTGGCCGACCTGGAAGACCTCCCCGGAGACGAGGAGTTCGAGCCCTGGCAGGCGGTGCCAGCGATCCCGAAGGATGCGTGGCGAGCTGCCTGACCATGGCGAATCCACACCTAGCGACCGTGGGGCAGCGCATCCTGGACCTCCGAGTGCGGCGCGGTTGGACTCGCGCCGAGCTTGCGGCCAGAATCGGCATAACAGCCGCCGCTGTCGCGGCTATGGAGCAGCGCGTCCACCAGAAGCTCCCGCAGATGGACAGGCTCCGGAAGTATGCGGCGGCGCTCGAAGTCGGACCGGAGGTGTTGCTACTGCCCGAGCCGGCCATGCGGCGCCCCGGCGGTGGCGGAGCAGCGCACGCGCAAGCCGAGATCCTGGAGATTCTCGGCAGGTCCGCTCAACCGATGTCGACGCGGCAGGTATCGGAAGAGCACGGCGCCGACGCCTGGAGGCCACTGGACGCCCTCCGCCGACGCGGCCTGATCTCGCTGGACCGCTCCCTCCGGCCGCACCGGTGGCGACGGATCGACCGGCGCCGGTCTCCGGGCATCCTGGAGGTGCTGGCGGAGATCACGGCGCAGGTGGTGGTCGCCTCCGACGGCCGCCGCTATCTGCTCGTCCCATCGAACGACGACCTGAGGGATGCGTGATGAGTCCCCGCGTTGACTCGGAGGCCGCCGCCTTGGGAATTCCCCGTTGGATGCGCTTAGCGCTCCCGGAGGATGTCCGGCAAGAGGTGGCGCTGACGTTTGTCGAGTACCCGAACCTCACCCCGACCGCTCGGCGCCAGTTGGTACGCTACCGGCTCGCCCGGCTGCGGCACGAGGTCTGGGATCGGCGGCCCACTCGACCGCCGAAAACCCCACACGGGCTTCGTCCATCGAAGCTCGCACGCCGCCGCGGATACCGGCGGAATAAGGAGGTGACAGCATGCTGAGCAGACGACAGGCACTCCACCGCATGGCGTTCGCGGGCGCCGGCGCGGTCCTATCCACAGAGACAGCCGATGCGATCGCCGGCGAGCAGCACTGGCTTGATAGCCGGTCGAGCCAGGAGATCGAGGAGGTGCTCCGGGAGACCGGAGCATGGACCGAGTTTCGCCGCCGGATGTCCAGGCGAGCGAAGCAGGCTGCGACGCGGCGGCGGCGCGAGACCCGCGCTGACAACACCGTCATCTATCGCGGCCCACTGACCGGTCCGCTGCCTGAGTCGCACTCTCGCGGGCGGATCGTCCAGGCTTCGCGCCGAGAAATGATCCGCTCCACTGTCGGGCCTCCCGGAGAGACCTGGCAGGGATACGACCTTGCGCACGGAACGGTCGTGCTGGTCGATGCTCGCCTACGCGATGGGACGGCTGCCCTTGCCGAGATCATCGATACGCCGCGGGGGCGGCGAGTACACGTCTGGCCGGCTCCGATCGAGAGCCTTGCCGGCGGAGCGCCATGAGCCAGGGAGTCACCTTCGGAACGCGCACCTGGACCCTGGAGTCCCGCACCGCCGCCAACCAAGTCCGCCGCGTGCTCCGCGCCCACGCCGAGGACGGCGGCCGGTGCGACCGCGAGACCCTAGACCGCCTGGTCGCTCTGGCGCGGAAGCGATCCGGGCGCCACGTCGAGACGATCCTGAACGAGTTCAGAGAGGAGACTGAGACTCCATGAGTTTCCACGTCGACCGGAGCGCCGGCCTGCCCGGCTGCTCCATCATCTATGCGCCGCGGGGGCAGGCGGGCGAGTACGCCCCGCTCGCGACGAATCCCTACCGGGGGTGCGGGCACAAGTGCGCCTACTGCTACGTGCCGAAGGTGCTCCGCATGGATCGCCGGGAGTTTGACGCCGGCGCCGTGCCCCGCCGAGACTTCCTCCGGCTGCTCCGCCGGGACGCCGCGAAGTATCAGGCCGCCGGGATCACCGACCAGGTGATGCTCAGCTTCACGACGGACCCCTACCCGGTCGAGCACCACGCGCTGACCCGGGAGGTGCTGCTCGCTCTCGCCGAGCACGGGCTCGGGTTCTGTACCCTCACGAAGGGCGGCGCCCGCGCGCTCCGGGACCTCGACCTGTTCCGGCCGGACCGGGACGCTTTCGCCTCGACCCTGACCTCGCTCGACGCCGACTTCAGCCGGAAGTGGGAGCGCGCCGCAGCCGACCCCGCCGACCGGATCGCCACCCTCCGGCGCTTCCATGAGGCCGGGATCTTCACCTGGGTCAGTCTCGAGCCGACGCTCAGCGCCGAGGCCAGCTTGGCGATCGTCGAGGAGACGCACGGGTTCGTCGACCTCTTCAAGGTCGGGCGGGCGAACTACCTGCCGATGACGGCCCGGACCGACTGGCGGGACTACACGCTGCGCATGGTCGAGGTGCTCCAGAGGCTCGGCGCCGCCCACTACATCAAGCATGACCTCCAGTCGTACCTTCCGGACGGCTACCCGAACCCGCTCCGGGTGGAGCAGCACCACCGAAGCCGCGGTCCTGGGAGCCGCTCTCGACGCCCTCTCGGACACGAAGTCCCGAGCCGGACGGAAAGACGCACTCTTGAAGATCGCACAGCAGTTGACCAGCACGCACAGGGGAGGTAGGAAGAATGCCAAGGAAGCTACGCGAAGACGAGCCGGGCGGCCCGCGGCGCCGGACCAAGACACGGTCCCAAGTACGGACTGAGATCCCGTTCGAGCACGATTACATCCTGGTCAAGGCGACGAAGCCTAGCGGCGAAGCACTGCGACTGCGCCGACGAGTTGCTGCCCTGCACCTGCGGCGGTGGCGATGCGCCTCCCTGTCACCACGCCCTCGGCTGCCCGGCGCGGTTCCGCGGCGCCGTGGCCACCGCGCTCTGCGAGGCGAAGAGCTACGATCGGCGGCATGGCGCTGGCGAGACCGGCTTACATGCAGAAGTCGTTCGTACCGCTCGCGCTGTTCGTCGGGAGGAGCTTGCCAAGCCACTTTCAGCCGACCGTTACGTCACCGCCCTGAACGTGTTCAGAGCGGCCGTGGACCGCCTGGAAGGCCGCCACCCCGATACCTGCGACTGCGACGGAACCGCCATCCTCGACGGCGAGCCCTGCCCCTTCGGTGAGTGGACAGGTGACGAAGGGCCGGTGCCCGGCTGTTCCAACTGCGGACAGCCGCTCGCGCTCCACTGCAAGACCCACGTGGTGCCCTGCTGCCCAGGTCGCTGCACCAAGGCCACAGACGAGCCGTACCCACCGACCACAACGGGAGATCAAGATGCCTAGACGACACCCCACCGAAGCCTCTGCCGAGGCCCACAAGCGGCACCGGGAGCGCCTCCAAGCCGCCCGGAAGGCCCTCGGCGAGATCCGCAACACCTACACGCCGAAGCTCGGCGATGCCTGTGGGGTGGCGAACCACCTCGGCCGGCTGGTCGGGCAGGCGATCGGCGTCTCCGGAGCTCACGGCCGGGACCTGGTCGTGGAGCTCGAGGCGCCCCGGCGTCGGAGGACCGCCCATGCCTGACCCCAAGGTCACCATTGACCGCGAGCGGCTGACCAGGCTGCTCTCCGAGGCGGAGCAAGCCTGCCGGGATCTTGGCGGCAGGAGCGAGCGACGGGCCCTCGGCGTCGCCATCATCGACGTGCACAAGGAGGTGGTGGCCCACGATGTCTACGGCCGGCTCGGGCCGGACGGCGGGGCGGGGCCGCCGGCGGGATCGTTGGTGGCGGCGAAGGGGCGGGCGGCAGAGAACGACGTGCCGCCGTCTGGAGGGACCTGACGATGCCCGAGTGGATCCACTACGCGGAGCTCGTCTCCGAGGTGGGCTGCCTCGTGCTGCTGGGCTTCATCGCGATCCGCCTCCTACGGATCACTCGGAAGCCAGCCCCAGGAGAGGCCCACCGGTGAGCAGCGACGGCGGCCGTGAGTTCCGTCTCCGTCGAGCCGAACGCGAGGAGTCGAACCAGCACGTCACGCCGGAGGACATCCTCGAGCAGGTCCTCGAAGACATCCGAAGCGGCAAGCTCCAACCCGACCAGCTCCTGATCGGCTACCGCTGCCCGGAGGATGGCAACGGCCGCCGGTACGGCACCTACTCCGCGAACCTCTCGAGGCCCGATCTCCTCGTGTTCCTGGAGTGGTTGAAGGTCAACCTGTTCGACAACTGGAAGGCCGATCTATGACAGGAACCGGACGCCAGACCGAAGACCGGATGGACACCTTCTTCACGCGGGAAGAGATGCTCGGGATTTGCGAGCGCCTGGCGCGGATCATCCGCAAGCCGAAGATCCAGGTCGTCACCATGGAAGCCTTGAGGCCGGACGGCTCGGTCTTCTGCTCCTACCGCTTCCCGCTGCCCGGCGAGGCCCCCGAAGCACCAGAGGACTGGCAGGGGCACATACAGGAGGCCGCGAAGGCACTTGGCGAGGCGGCCCGGGAAGCCGGCGTGGCCCTCGCTCACCCGCCGCTCCGAGTCACGCACCACAGCATCCCGCGCTCGGAGCACTACGACACGATCCGCCTGCCGTCCGCGCACCCGGCGATCGACCGCCTCATCATGGGCACCGATGGGGGCGATTCGTGACCGCCGGCTGACCAGGCCCGCGCCCCGGAACCTGGCAGCCGAGCCTCCCTACCCTCTGCACGAGACCGTCCTGGTCGCGCTCTCCGCGCCGGATCTCGTGGCTCACCTTCCGCGCCCAGACTGCCCCATCGAGTCGCCCCACCCGATCGGCGAGTGCGCCGCCTTCCGCCCGCTGGTAAGCTATCGCCCAGCACTACAGCCGCCAGCGGAAGGGAGCGCAGACCTGTGGATCGCCGACTCATCCTCGTCACCTGGCTCGATTCCCACTCCTACGAGGGGTGGACCGCGGTCAAGGATCTGAAGCCCGACGGCGTCACCTGTCGGTCTGTCGGCTGGCTGATCTCGGAGACCGAGCAGACCCTCACCCTCGCCCCGCACCTGACCCAGGCGGATCACGCGAGCGCCGAGGAGCAGGCCTCCGGCGCGATGGTGATTCCCAGGGTGTCGGTCGTCTCGATCGAGGATCTGGCGGTCCCCTGATGGCATCCGGCACCTACGCGCTCCACGTCCCTGCCGGCCGAGGCTTTCTCGCCAAGGGGCCGGCGTCCGGCCGCCGCTTCTACCGCTTCCGGCTCTCCCGGAACACCGTCTACGCCCCCTCGGGCAATCCCCCGCTCATCCGCCTCCAGTCCGTCGACGAGATGCACCGCCGGCGCTCCCGCGCCACAGCCGGGGGCCGCTGATGGCCTTCCCGTGGAACCAGCTCCCCGAGGAGGGCGGGAAGGCGTTCGCCGCCTTCCAGGTCTACCGGGAGCTCGGCCCGTGGGAGCGGTCGATGAATCGGGTGCGTGTCGAGCTCGGCCGACCCGAGTCCTATCTCCGGAGCCTCCAGTCGTGGAGCTCCAAATATCGATGGGTCGACCGCGTCCGGGCGTGGGACCAGCACTTGGACGGCGTGAAGCGCCGGAAGGTCGAGAAGGAGCTCGAGGGCATGGCCGAGCGCCACGTCGCTCTCGCCACCCGGGTCCAGCAGCTCATCGAGCTCAAGCTCTCCGCCACTCTGAGGAAGGTGAACGCCGAGCTCAGCAGGACGGGCGGAAGCGACTTCGACGTCGCCGGCCTGTCGATTAACCAGCTTGCGCCCCTGGTGCGCGTCGCGACCGACCTCGAGCGCCTGGCCCGGGGCGAGGCCACCACTCGGGCGGAGATCCGCGTCGCCGAGCTGCCGCTGCTACCCCAGGCGCTCCCGAAGGAGGCATTCGAGACGGTCATCGGCTCCATGCGAAAGGCCGGTCACCTCCCCGGCGAGAACCTCGACGACGAAGACCTCGACCTACCCGCGGGCTGACTCGTGAGCTACGAGTTCACCGACTTCCAGCGCCTGGTCCACGCCGTGCCGGAGGGCGTCTCGCGGGGCCTCTTCGGCGGCCGCGGCGGCGGGAAGTCCGTGAGCCTCGCCCAGGACATCGCCATCACGGCGAACCGCTACCGCGAGAACGCGCGGATCCTCTACCTCCGGCAGGGTCCCTACAAGTCGCTCAACGACTTCATCGAGACGCTCAGCGCCGTCTTCGATGGCTGGTGGGGGACGAGGGCGCACAGCCTCAACCGGAGCACCTGGAGCTGGTCGAACCCGGTCGGCTCCTACATCGAGCTCGGGATCCTCCCCGACGGTGACCTCGGCCGGCGCTACTACGAGAAGACCTACCAGGGGCGCTCGACCACGCACTTGATCGCCGACGAGATCCAGCAGTGGGCCCGCCCCGACAACCTGGATCTCATGATGTCGAACCTGCGCGGCCCGATCCCGACACGGGTGACGCTCTCGGGCAACCCCGGCGGCGTCGGCCACCAGTGGATCGCTCAGCGCTACATCAACGGGCGCGAGAACTGGTCGATCTTCACCGACCGGCGCGAGGTGCGGCTCGGCGGGCGCGTGATCTCGACCACCAGGCCCTTCGTCACCTGCCCCTCGACCTACCGCGACAACCCGCACAACGGCTCGGACTATCTCGCCAACCTCGCCGCCTCCTGTAACCACGACCTCGAGCTCCTCAAGGCGTGGATCTCGGGCTCCTGGAAGATCAGCCGCGGCGCCTACTTCGCGGCCGTCCTCGACAACCCGCACATCGAGGTGACATGGCCGACGCCGGCCTCCTGGGAGGGATGGTCCTCCGAGGGCTGGACTTGGTGGCTCGCCCACGACCACGGCTCCGCCGCCCCGTCGGCAACCTACGTCATGGCCCGGAGCCCCGGCGCCGACGGCCCCGACGGGCTCTACTACCCGGCCGACAGCCTGGTGCTGGTCGACGAGTACGTCACGCACCGCCCGGGCGACTTCGGGAAGGGGTTCGGGTGGACGGTGCCGCAGATCGCCCCGGGCATCCTGGAGCTCGCGAAGCGGTGGAAGATCTCGGCCCAGGGCAACGCCGACGACGCCTGCTTCGGCAAGACCGGCCACCAAAGCGGTACGATCGCCGACGAGTACGGCAGAGAGGGCGTCGTCTGGCGACCGGCCAGGAAGGGGTTGAGGGCTCCGCGGATGATCCGCCTGAAGCGGCTGCTTGCCGCCGCCGGCGACATCGAGAAGGCCGGCCTCTACGTCGCGACCCGCTGCCGGTATTGGTGGCAGACGGTGCCCTTTCTGGTGCATGATCCGGACGACCCGGAAGTGCCTCTCAAGTGCGACACCGACCATGGGCTCGACGCGACGACCTACGGCCTCGACGGCTACCTCGCTACGAGCTCGTTCATGAGAGCGTGAGGAGGCGAGGATGCGGACCGTAGACACTTTCGAGATCATCCACGAGGAGCGCGGGAAAGCGCTCGCCATCGTGCTTGGTAGTCCAGACGGACCTGACGGAGCCACCATCAGGTTCGACACGTTCTACACGCGGATCTGGTCGTTCCAGACCGCCATATTTAACCTCGGGGAGCAGTGCGGGAAGGTCGGCGTCTTTCCCTCGCACAACATCATGCCGGCGCTCTTCGCCAAGCTCGAGGAGCACTGGACTCGGATAGGTCAGGAGGTACGATGAACGACCCGAACACCGCCCAGCCCAACGTCCGGACCCCCTCCAGCCAGTACGAGACCATGGAGGCCGACCGGCGCCTCCCCCACATCCTCGCCAAGGGCCTGCCCGAGGTGATCAAGGAGTCCAGCCTCGAATCGGGCTCGGTCTTCTCCTATCCCGAATTCGTCCAGCAGGGCACGCGAGCGCAGCACGGCCGCGGCTTCATCGTCAAGCACCCGAAGGAGGCGGTCGAGGACTTCGGCGCCCGCCTCGAGCTGCTCCAGTTCAACAACTTCTACTGGTCGGCATGCGAGCAGCTCGCTGCCCGGGCCTTCACCCACGCGGTCACCTGGGCCGAGGACGTGCCGGAGGAGGTGGTCGCCTGGGAGGACAACATCGAGGCGGTCAACCAGGTGGTGGGGAGTGCCGGCCGCGACCTCCGCGCCTTCGCCCGCTCGGCCGCCACGAGCGCGATGGGCTACGGCCTGGGCGGGCTCTACGCGAACCTGCTCGAGGGAGCCGACCGGCCGTACTTGAAGTGGGTGCCCGGCTCGGCCATCATCGAGGTTCTCCACCGGACCTCCGGCGGCATGTCGCGGCCGAGCCGGATCAAGCTCCTGACCCACGCGAGCACCGCCGCCGGCGACCAGGAGGGCAAGGATGCCCGCGGCGTGCCGTGGCGCCAGGCGAGCTACGAGCGGGTGATGGTCCTCTACGACGGCGACCCCGCCGACGGCAGTCTCGCGAGCTACGAGATCTACGACCGGGTGGAGCCGGGCAACGCCGTGTCGCCGTGGAAGACGACGCCGACCCTCGAGCGCACACCCCTCGATCCCCAGACGTCGATCCCCATGGCCTGCCTCTACGCCGGCTACGACGAAGCGTGGTTCACGCGGCCGCGGCTGCGGCACCTGGCGTCGAAGGAGCGGGTGTGGATGAACCGGCGCTCCGACCTTGACTGGATCGAGAAGACCGCCTGCGTCCCGTTCTGGAACTGGGCCGGGGCGACCGCCGAGGACGAGCTGCGGCACCGCACGATCAGCGCGGCGAACGTCTGGCGGAGCGACAACCCCAACGCCCGGCTCATGCCCGCCGAGTTCGAGGGCAAGTCCATGGAGGTCGGGGAGGCCTCGATCGACACCCTGCTGCGCGAGATCGAGGTGATGGCCTTGATGCCCCTCATCACCCGCCCGCAGGGCAACGAGACCGCCACCGGGCGCATGATCGACTCCGACCGGGCGAACAACCAGGGCGAGGCGTACTCGCTCGGCTGGGCCGACTCGTTCTCCCAAGCCCTCCAGTACATGGCGATCTACGCCCGGCTGCCCCCGAAGACGGTGGAGCGCATCTTCGTCATGTTCCATCACGACTTCGGGGTGAGCCTCGAGAACATCGAGTTCGCGAAGATCCACAGCCAGGACTTCATTGCCGGGCAACTGCGTCCGGAGCGCTACTTCATCGAGATGAAGCGCCTCGGCGCCTTCTCTGAGGACACCGACCCTAAGGAAGAGGCCCGGTGGGTCGAGACCAAGGACCGGGTGACTCTCGAGGCCCTGCTGGGGCGCTCCGCCGCCGATGGGACGGAGCCGAACAACGCGCCGAAGGCGGAGCCCGGTCCCAAGCCTGCCAACCCACCGCCGCCCAAAGACCAGCCGCCGAACTGACGCCGCCGGCGGCCCACCATGCCTGTCCCGGCCAGAATCCTCCGCGCGATCGAGACCCGGGCTGCCAGGCTGACCCGGCTCGAGGACGCCGTGGTGGCGAGCGTCCTCGACCTCCTGACCGATCTCCAGGACGAGCTCGTCAAGGAGCTCACGAAGGCCGACCCCGCCGGCCCGCAGCGGATCACCTGGCGCCGGGCGCGGTTGAAGAAGCTCCTCGAGCAGACCGAGCGCCAGATCAACGAGGTCTACCGCGAGCTCCAGAAGCGCTCCGCGGCCCACCTCGAGGTGACCGCCCGGGCCGAGCTCCAGTTCACGACCGCCCAGATCCGCGAGCTCCTCAACCCGATCCGGAGCTTCGTCTCGGTCAACACCGTCGCCATCAGCCCCGAGATCCTCCGGCAGCTCGCCACGAACACCGTGGTCCACATGGGCGAGAGCCTGGGGGCGCTCCCCATGCGGGATTGGCTCGCCGACCAGGCCCGGGAGACGCAGATCCGCTTCGCCCAGCAGATGCACCGGGCGATCCTCTCGGGCGAGAGCACGGCGCAGATGGTGCGGCGGGTAGTGGGCGCCCGCGGCCGGCCCGGGATCATGGACGTCTCCCGCCACCTCGCCGAGGCCCTTGTGCGGACGTCGACCCAGGCGGTGATGGGGGAGGCCCGGAGGACGGTCTACGCGAAGAACCGCCACGCGGTCAAGGGCATCCAGCAGATCACGACCGAGGACGACCGGACGACGCTCATCTGCATCGCCTACGCGGGGAAGAAGTGGCGGTTCCTGGAGGACGGCTCGCTCGAGCCCGTGGGCCACTCGCTGCCCTACCGCGGCGGCATCCCCCGGCACCCGAACTGCCGGTCCGGCGAGGTGCCCTGGGTCAAGTCGCTCGAGGAGATGGGGATCACCGAGGCGGACGAGGTGCCGCCGGCGATCCGCCGGGTGCTCGACGGCCAGGGCTTGCCCGGGAAGGACGGTGAGGCACTGCTCGCTCGGATCGGCCCCAAACGGGCTCGTGAGATCCTCGGAAAGGGGCGGTGGGAGCTGTGGGAGGCCGGCAAGCTGCCGCTCGAGGACCTGGTGGGGCCGACCGGCGGCGTCCAGACGCTCGAGCAGCTCCGGGGCGGGTGAAGTCGCCCAGGCCAAGGACGCGCGGTGGGGAAGGTCGCCCATCAGGCCGCGGCCGCTCCACCCTAGTCCACCAGGCTCCACGGTTCTCCACCTCGCCGTATCCCCTTGCACCTACCGCCGTACTCTGCTACGCTCCGCCCATGGCTTCCAGCTCCGATCGGTCGCGGGCCAAGATCCCCTGCGTTCGCCCGGCCTGGTCGCCAGGGGTGGCGCCGGCGTACCCCCGACGGCGTCGCCCCACCTTCCGAACCGCACCCGACAGGAGGAGCCCGTGAAACACGCCCGAGACGACTACCGCTTCATCGTGGACCTGCGATCGCTCTCCGACGAACAGCTCGACGAGCTGCGCACCGAGCTCGCGAACGGCGACCTCGGCCCCGGCATCCCGCCGGAGGAGCCGGTCTTCCTGCTGCGCGCGAAGGACATCGCGGCGCCGCGCGTCGTGGCCTATTGGGCGGAGGCGGCGGAGCTTGCCGGCGCCGATCCGAAGATGGTTTTCATGGCCCAGGACCATGCGGTCAAGATGAACGACTGGCAGGTGAAGCAGGGGTACAAGGTGCCCGATCTGCCCAACGCCTGATCCCGCCCCGCTGTGAACCGCACCGAAGACGTCACCTCCCGCACCTGGGGCCATGCCCCGGAGCTTCGACCCGGCATCCGAGTCGTGGTCTGGCCGGCCTCGGGAAAGCTCTACGCAGGGACGCTCGAGGATGGCCCGCGAGCCCTTCCCCGCCGGGCGTTCCTCCACTACCGCGTTCGTCCCACCGGCGGCCGGGCCCGGTGGGTCTCCTGCATCAGCCTCGTCTCCGCGGTCCTGCCCGGCGGCCGCCTACCCTGAACCACCAACCGCACAGGAGGAAGCCCATGCCCCTCGAGATCCGACCGCACACCACCGACCTCGACGATGGCCCCGTCTGGAAGGTCCACGATCCGGACGTCGGCCCGGAGGTGCTCTTCGACCTGAGCCTCCGGGAGGTCCTCTCGCTCGACTTTCTGGCGCCAGACTCGGAGCGGCGCCCGGCGGCGCTCACCGCCCTGACGCTGCTCAGGAGCGAGCTCTTCAAGACCTTCACCGCCGGCTTGTCGGTCGACTGCCTGCCGCCGCTGGGGGTGCGCAACACGGCGAAGGACACTCCCTTCGCCCGGGCTTGCCGACTGCTCGTCTCCTCGGTCTCTTGCGCCGGGAACCTGATGCGCGAGCCGGACGATCTGCCGCCCCTGGTCGAGCAGTTGATCTACGCCGCGATCTCCGAGCTCAAGGGCCGGGATGGTGAGCCGCAGCCGGACGCGCGCTACTGGCGGGACGACGTCACCCGCCGGCTCGAGGTGGCGCTGTCGGTCCTCCGGGACCGGGTGGTGACGTGATCCTCGCCCCCGGAGTCCTCCGAGACCTCCGCTCCCGGGTCGGCTCGGCCTTTCTGCCGGCCTGGGATCAGGCGGTCACCCTCGCCTTCTCCGGCGAGCTCGTGGCCCACTTCGTGACCCGGCAAGGCCACGATGCCGTGCGCTTCGAGGACCCCGCCGGCGCTGCCTACGTGCGGTTCGGGCTGCTGCCGGAAGCGGTGATGGCGACCAAGGGGAGGGACAAGCCATGAGGGTCAAGTCCGCTTTCGGTTGGTCGATCACGTGGCCCTATACCTCTGGTGAGCGCTGGGTATCCCTTCGTGTCTTCCCGACGCGCCAGGAGGCGATCCAGTTCGAGTGCTGGAACCAGAACCCCGCCCTCTCTTACGCGACCCGTGCCACTCTCAGCCCGTGGCGGTTCACCATGTCGGCCGAGGTCTCCAGGGCATGGAAGAAGCTCTACCGGCGCGGGTATCGAGCGGTCCATGTCGAGGTGCTGGCGATGTTGTTCGGCATGGACAGGGAGGGAGCCCACCCCATGAGGGGCCCGAACCTCAGGAGGCTAGCCGAGGCGGTCGCCGAGCGGCTCTTCACCAACGGCAGCGGCGAGGTGGCCGATCGTCTCGTGCTCACGGTGGACAAGCCGCGGCGCGACCTCGGCGGCTGGTCTCGTCGCCCCGCTGTTGACCAGATCGAAGAGGTCCTCCGCTTCGGCCTGGAAGGGAGGGAAGCCGATGCCCGACCAGAAGCCCGGCCTGGTGGCTGACATCGTTCCGCCCTGGCGCCGCTGGCGCATCGTCGATCGGCCGCGTCTCAAGGTGCAGCTTCAGGTCGAGCTCCGGGACGTCTGGATCGGCTGCTTCTGGAGAGTTTCCAGACACCCCGATCTACGGGCTTCCATTCTCCACCTGTACGTCTGCCTGCTTCCGCTTCTCCCGCTCCATGTCTCCATCTTGCGAAGGGAGCACTCCAATGGCTGACGTCATGGCCGAGCGGCCGCGACGCCTGTCCCGCGCCGAGGTAGACCAGCTCGCCCAGGAGATCTACGAGCACGTCATTCCGACCGACACCCGCGGCAGGCGCTTCCCCGGTCACGACTGGGCCGAGGCCGGGGCGCCGGCGAAGGCGTTCTACCGCAAGATCGCCAGGTTCGTGCTGTCGAGGACGAGCCGAGCCTCGGGAGTAGATGATGCGCGCTGACGACTTTCGCCGCTCCAGACGGCAACTGCTCGCTCGAGGCCTCCAGGAGCGCATGCCCTGGCGCTGGTGGACCACCTTCGGCCGCTGGTGCTGGAAGACCTGGTGGGCCAGACGTTGCGGCGGCTCCTACCACTCGACGGCACCTATCCACCTCGAGATCGAGACCAAGCTCAGGCGCTTCGACCGTCGTTTCGGCGCCGGCGCTACAGCCGCGCATGCCAGGTCCTTCAACGCCGCGTTGTTGAACGAGCGCGATCGACAGCGACGAGCTTTGGTCGTTGCCCGCCAGCATCTAGAGGCGGTGTTGGAAGGCCGCGCCATGGAGGTACCGCCAACGCCGCCATGATCGTCCTCCACGACCGCCCCCGGTGCCTGGGGTGTGGCGAGCTCGTCGAGGTCCTCCACCAGGTCACTACCAGGACCTACGAGCTTCGCTGTTCCCGCTGCGGTCCAGATCTGGTCGAGTTCGTCTTCCCGGTGGCGTTCACCTTTGACAGCCGGATCTCCAGAGTGCGCAGCCGAGGATGGCGCTGGAGTATCATCGCGAGGGCGTTTCACGTGACACATGGTCGTGAGGCGAGCAGAGGGCCGGCTTCGGCCGGGGGGTGATAACCCGCCACCTTGGGGGGCCGCTCGCGGGAGATGGCCGCCCCCTCTCTGCTGGCCTCCAGGCCGTTGACGACTTCCCCGCGCTTGCGCTGCGGCACAGCAGCCGCTAAGATCCCGCTCAACTGGTCCCAGGCGCCGAGCGAAACCTCCGAACTCGACCTCTTGGCGCGACGGTCGGGCTGCTCGGCGCCTGGGGCCTTCTGACGCAGGGAGGCCGCCATGGGCATCGCCATCCTCTTCCTCGCCGCCGTGGTCATCGCCGGCCTCCAGGTCCTCGAGAGCGACGCCGGCCGCGAGCTGATCTGCCGCGACCTCGCGATCCTCGGCCACGTCCTCCACCCCCTGCACGAGGCTCTCGCCGGCTTCCGCCGCCACTACAACCTGATCGTCACCCGGCACGTCTCGGAGGAGCGACCGATCGGCCGCCCGCGGCTCATCCTCCAGGTCACGGTCCAGATCCTCGCCTTCGGCGTCGCGGTCTACACCGGCGAGCTCTGGCCGGTGGTCGCCGCCCTCACCTTCACCGCCGTCGACCTCGTGTGGACGCACCTGGGGCAGGGCATCCCCGGCTGGTCGACCGCCCTCCTGGGCACCGTGATCGACGGCCTCTACCTCTGGACGATCTGGCCCACGGCCGCCTGGATCGGGGAGAACCCCTGGCTCTTCGCCGGCCGGCTCACCCTCGGCGTCGCGGTGGGCGCCGGGATCCTCGCCGGCAACTGGTGGCTCGGCTACCGCGCCGGGGCCCGCGTCGTCTCGTGAGCGACCTCGAGCCCTACCCGCTGCCCGACGAGCTCGCCCCGGAGCGACGGCCGGACCTTTGGCGGCCCTGCGAGGACCCGATGTTCGAGTTCGTGACGACGGACAAGGGGCGGCAGATCCTCAACCGGGTGGTGCTCGACGGCGTGGCGGTTGAGGACGCGATCGAGGAGGCCGCTGGCTTCTTCACCCAGGGCGGGCGGGCTCTACTGCCCTCCTGATCTGCTATCCTCTCGCCACGGCGAGACGCCCGGCCGCCGTTCCCACCTCCACACCGGGCCGCTCAACCAAGGAGACGAGCGATGCAGATCAGACCGTACGACCCCGCTGTCCATGTGCCACCCCTGACCGATCAGATCCTCCGCGACTATGGCCCGGCCTTCGAAGTGCACGATGGTCCCTTCTACGTCGTCATCACGCTGGGGGAGATCCTCGGCTATGAGTTGGGCCTCGGAGAGCCCAGCAAGGCGCGCGAAGCGGCGGTGAATCACCTTCGCGCCCGCCTCCAGGAAGCGCTCGCCGCCGGCCTCCACCCCGAGTGCCTGCCGCGAGACGAAAGCGCACCGTCCTCGGCCGCCGACCATGCCAGGCGCTTGGTGGCCACCTCGCTCGACCTCGTGGTTCGCCACGGTCCCGGCCGCGACGAACTGAGCGCGCTCGCCTACGCCATCGACCGGGCCTCCTGGGTCGCGGTCATGGAGCGGAAGCGTGTGGCCGGCGACCGTTCCGAGCTCGACCGCACCTACGCGAAGATCCACTCCGACCTCCGGGATCTCTTCAGCATCGCTCGCGACCGAACCACGCCGAGCCAGCCCGCCACGAGGTTCGAGTCGGTGCAGACCCTCCGGTGCCACCTGTATGAGGGTGGGCCGCGAGCCGGTTACACCGGCTTCATCGAGCGGATCGGATCTGGGGCGCCCGAGGGGCCGGAGCGCATCGTCTACTGGCTCGCTGCCGACGGCGAGGTGCAGGTGCCCGCGGAGCCAGGGTTACCGCCCGACGCCGACAGCCCTGGGGTGTAGATGGGTTTGTGGGCGGCGGTCGAGGTAGTTCGCCCAGGCCGCCGCCCTTGCTTCCGCCCGCCGTACCCGGTACACTAAACGTGTAGGTGAACCAGCAACCGCACAGGGAGGAACCGCGCCATGTCCGAACCACAGCAGATCGAACGAATCGAAGGCTGGCAGCCCTTCGCGACCGCGCCGAAGGACCGCCCGGTCTTGACCTGGAACTGCATAGACCCGATGGATGGCCACAAGATCCTCGAGTGGTACACCGTGCCGTCTGGGGGTTCCTGGATCGACTCCGGTAGCGGCCACATCGTGGAGGAACCGTACTTGCCGACCCACTGGCACGAGCTCCCAGCGGGGCCGTCCTCATGACCACCCTCCCCTGCACCGCCTGCTGCTGCACCATCCCCGCCGACGCCCGCCCCTGCCCGGAGTGCGGAGTCGCCGACCCGGCCGCCGAGTACGAGCTCTGCCCGGAGTGCCACGGCGAGGGCAGCTACGAGACCCTCGACCGCGCGGAGATCAGCTACGTCACCCTCTCGCCGCCGTACAAGGTGGTGGCCTGTCACCGCTGCCGCGGCAAGGGTGCCGTCGAGCGGCCCTACGTCCTCGAGCGCTCCGCCGCCGAGGGAGACGTCACCGCCATCGCGGCGATCGACCGCCGCACCGCCCGGAGGCACCGCACATGCCTACCCGCAAGCGCTACGTCCTGATCCTGGAGGTCGAAGCCGACCGGCCGCCGCCGGGTGACGCCGTCTCTCGGGTCGCCGAGCACTCGACAGCCGCCGAGGCCTTCGCGCTCGGGCTCGACGGGGCCTCCTGTCGGCTCTTCCGCCCCGCCGCCGGCGAGTCCCTCCTCCGGTGCGCCGCCGAGATCCTCCAGGCGCTGGCAGAGGAGCCCGCCGGCGAGCTCCGGCTACACCTCCGGGGAATCCAGCGGGAGGCGGCGGGCACCCGGGAGCTGCTGCTCGAGCTCTTGACGCCGAGCGAGGTCGGTTAGTGACCGGCCACGCTCTCCGCAGGCTCCGCCTCCGCCGCCGGCGGACGGTCGTGGTCTACGCCGCGGCGAGCACCCGCGCCCGCTACCGCCGGCCGCCCTCCCGCCAGGACTCGACGCTACGGCTGATCCTGGCGGCCCTCCTCGCCATCGGGCGGGGGCCGACGCGCTCGAGGCGGAGCTTCCGGCCCTGCGAGGAGGAGTCGCCTGATGGCTGAGCTCGGGCGGGGCGGTTGACACGAACGACACAGTTGACGTAGCGTCTGCCCATGACAGACAAGGCGGCTGGAAACGGAGCGGGAGAGGAGCCTGCTCCGCCGGTGACATTGAGGCTCTCGGGTCGTCTCTTCCGGGACCTGGACGAGATCCGCTGGCGGCGCCGGACCTCCCGGAGCGCGCTCATCCGCGAGGCCCTGGAGGAATACGTCGAGCGGCACGGCGACGCGGCCACCGCGGAGCCGGTTGCGTGAGGACCAGCGGCGGGGCAGAACCGGCGACATGGACAGACGGCAGCGGCCAGCGCCGGAGGGAGCCCACAATCAGGGGCCGCCTCAAGATGCGCATTCCGTTGCATGCCGCGCTCCGAGACTTCGTGATTGAACGCGACGGGCACCGATGCCGACGCTGCGACTCCGGAGCCTTTCTCGTTGCGGATCACGTGGTGTCGCGGCGCAACGGCGGACGTCACCACCCCGACAACATGCAATGCTTGTGCGACTCCTGCAACAAGCGCAAGGCCAACCTAGAGGATCGGGTTCTGGGGGCATCCGCATGAGCCGCTACCGGAAGATCGAGCTCCGCATGTGGGGTGACGCGAAGTTTCGTCGCCTTTCACCAATTCCGCCCTGTGGTCAGGGCCTGTGGCTCTGGCTCCTCACAGGACCACAAACCGGCGTGATCCCAGGACTGTACTCCGCGGGAGAGCTGGGAATGGCGGAGCTGCTGCGGTGGGAGCCGAAAGCCTTTCGGGAAGCCTTCGCCGAAGTCTTAGGCGAAGGGCTCGCACGATTCGATTCCAGGGCGCCGCTGGTGTGGCTTCCAAACGCGATCCGGCACAACCCACCGCAGTCTCCGAACGTGGTCAGGTCGTGGGCGGATGCGTGGGCAGAGCTTCCAGAGTGCGGCCTGAAACTCCTTGCGTTTGAGGAACTTAAAGGCTTCCTCGAAGGCTTCGGGAAAGGCTTCGGAGAGGCTTTCCCCAAGGCTTGCCCGAAGCCTATGGCGAATCAGGAACAGGAACAGGAACAGGAACAGGAACAGGAGCAGGAGCAAGAACACTCTCGCCCATCCGGGCGAGCGAGTGCGCCGGCCGACCCGGCTGGGCTGAACGGATTCGATGCGTGGTGGGCGGTCTACCCGCGAAAGGTCGGGAAGCGCAAAGCCCTCGCCGCCTGGCAGCGGCTCAAGAGATCCGGCGAGCTCCCGCCGCTCGACGAGATCCTGGCAGCGACGGAGACCCAGGCGAAGTCCCGGGAGTTCCGGCGCGACGGCGGCCAGTTCATCCCGCACCCGACGACGTGGCTCAACCGCGGGGGATGGGGCGATGTACTCGACAAAGCCCCGCGCGGCCCCTACGGGAACGACTACGATCCGCGAGACGACTTCAAAGAGGGCGAATCTGAGCTGTGGTTACCGCCGGAGGAACCGTGATGGAGAAGCTGAGCAAGCTCATGGCGCAGACGCTTCCGGCCGTGGTCGCCTCGAGCGCGACGGGCGAGGAGATCGACCGGTGGCTATCGGAGCCGACCGAGGCCGTTTGCGGAATCTGCGGGTGCCAGGCACTGAGGCGGTTCGAGCGGTTCAACGGCCGCTGTGAGCGATGCCGCACGGGATATGTCCTGGCAGCGCGAAAGGAAGCAACAGCCGATCCGCTCTGTGGGACATGCGAAGGCTCCGGGTGGAAGACGACCGGCGGCGACAGGTGGGCGCGCTGCGGGTGCCGGCGACCCGCCGACCCCGTCACCGATGCACTGCTCCGCGCCGGTGTGCCGGCGGAGTATGCGGCGTTCGACCTCCACGGCTGGCGAGGCGAACTTCCGGCGGCGGTGATGGCGTTTCTCGCCGAGCCGGCGGCGCAGCGCTCGATCTACGTGCATGGGAGCCCGGGCAGGGGCAAGACACACCTCACGACCGCGATCTTCCGCCGCCTGATCACCGAAGGTCTCTCCGGGCAGTGGCGCGACTGCCCGACGCTGGTTCAGGCCGCCCGCGGGATGCTCAGAAGGGGCGCCGACGAAGAGTACGACGCGGAGGTCTTCCGGCTGCAGACCGCCGACGTTCTCTTGCTCGACGATCTCGGCTCTGAGCTCGACTCAGAGTTCTCGCGCGACTACCTTGGGACGCTGATCCGGTCGAGGCACGCGGAGCAGCGGATCGTGATCGCCAACAGCAACCGGAGCCTCGCCGCCCTGGTCGCACCGAAAGAGGACGGCGGCCTGGGACGTGACCCCGCGATCGGATCCAGGCTGCGCGGCCTCGCCGTCGAGGTCGGCGGCTCAGACCAAAGGACGCGACGACACTGACCCCGTGGTAGGCTTCAACCGAACCAGCACGCCGCACAGGGAGGACCGCACGATGCCCGCCGAATCCACGACCGAGCTCAACTTGCTCGAGATCTCCGACGCCCGGGTCGACCTCGTCACAGCCGGCGACCAGGACGAGGCACTCGCCGCCTGGGCGCGCAAGTACGGTCGCCGCCTTGCCCACACCGCCCTCGCCGGCCGGCAGCACCTCGACCGGATGGACCGATCCCACCGGGCGCTACTGAACGCGGTCCAGGCCGGCATGCGGATGCTGACGAACATCGGGAACCTGATGGTCTCGTGCCGAAGCCGGCCGATCAACCAGGGCGCGCTCCGGGATGCCGTCCAGTCCCACTCGAGCCTGATGATCGGCCAGCTCTGTGCGGCCGAGGCGGTGCTCCTCTCCGACGATCCCGCCGAGCAGCAGGCGAGGGCGGAGGCCGGCGTGCGGAAGATCCTCGGCCGCGGGACGGAGTTCATCGCCGTGACCGAGGCGGACCTGGCAGTTCCGGGCGGGGGTGGGATGTGAGCGTGCCGAGCGAGACGGAACTGGAGCGCCGAGCCCGCCAAGCCGAACGCGCCGTGGTCCGGATGGCCGAGGAGTTGGCCGACGCTCTCGACAAGGTCCGGTCCCTGAACGCTGAGCGGGTGCAACTGCTGCGCCTGTTTGCCGATCGTCGGCTAGAGCTCGGCATGGAGACGATGGAGGACGAAGGCTCGGCGTTGTGCGGCTACCGCTACAGCGCCTCCGTGATCCTCAACGAAACTGGAATCCGCCCGCCGATCGGCGAAGTCTCGCACCTGTTGACCAACGTCCTCCCGCGCATGATCGCCGAGAAGGTCAGCCGGATGTCACCGGAGGAACGAGTGGCTTTGCGTCCGAAGATCATGCCGCGAGACGCGCGGGATCGCGCCGCCGAGATCGAGCCCGGAGACGACGTCAACCTCGCTCTGGAGCGCTGACCATGGCCGCCCACTCCGAGGACCGCATCCGCCGGCGTCGCATCCAAGGCCGCGAAGCCCACGAAACCGCCCGCCGCCGGAAGCGCCGCGAGCTCCGCCGTCGCGGTGTCGCCGTGGCCGACCACCACCTGTACCCGATGGACCCGGAGAAGCAGCCGTTCCGCAAGCTCGTGGCCCGGGCCGTCCGGCGCCACTGAGCCTCCAACGCACCACCGAACCGACCGAGGAGGAACCACCGATGGCCCGAAAGACCCCGCGAGAGCGCGCCCGAGCCCACGCCGGCAAGATCCTGCGCGCCTACTACGAGCTGGCGAAGGTGACCGACCTGCCGGAGGAGACGATCGCCGATCTCGACGAACAGCTCTCGGCGGCCCACTTCCACGCGATGGAGAGCGTTCGGTCGCGGCCGACGGAGTTCCGGTTCCAGGACGAGGCGACGACGCCTGCCGCCGCCGCTCCCGCCGAGCCGCCCCCGAAGGCCCCGAAGGCCGCCCGCAGTCCGAGCACCGACTGACCCCTCACCGGCGGGCCGGCCTGGCAATCGCCGGCGCCGGTCCGCCGAGGTCTTCCTGGACCAGCATCCCCGCCGCCACCAGCACGTCCGCCCACTCGACCCCAAGAGACTCGGCCAGGGCCCGCGCCCTGATGCGGGTCGCCGGCCGGCTCCATCCGACCGAGCCGACGGTCTCGACGCGGGCGACGAAGTGCCGCTCTACCTCGATCTCTGAGCCCCCCGCCGCCCACGCCACGCTCCCCCTTGCCGCCGCCAGCAGGTAGGCGGTGGCGCGCTCCGCGACCTCCTCTTGCGAGGCACCCGTGATCTCTCGCGCCTCGCGGTACAGCCGGGCAACGTCCGCCGCCTCGAAGTTCGTGCCCATCTGCTTGTGTCCTCCCCGATGACGAGATTGTACGGAAAGTGTACAGACTTTCCGGCGAAGATCTGATACACACCCGCTCGACAGCGGCCAGCCCGTGGAATCGGTACTCGCCGCGCCGCCCACCAGCCGTGGAATCGGCGCAGGGCAAGAGGCTGCGAAACCGTGGAATCGGACCTCGCAGAAGGGAACTAGACCATGAAGCTGAAGCTCAAGAAAGACGCCGAAGGAAAGCCCGTCTGGCAGGAGGACAAGCCCGTCTACGTGAACGAGGAGACGGGGCAGGATCTCGCGGCCAACGTGCCGGAGCTGTTCGATCGGCTCGAGGCCACTCGGCACGAGGCGCAGGACCACCGCGAGAAGAAGGAGGCGGCCGAGGGTCAGCTCCAGGCGCTCCGGGCGGTGATCGGTGACGCGACCACACCCGAGACCCTGAAGGCGACGCTCGCCGAGCACAAGCGCCTGAAGGAGGCGAAGCCCGGCGACCCGAAGGTCAAGCCGCCCTCCGAGGAGGAGCTCGAGCGCCTCGTTCAGGAACGGTTCGAGGCGGCCCTCGCCGAGAAGGAGACGGAGATCGAGGGGCTCCAGGCGAAGGTCACGCTGACCGAGACCGACCTCGCAACGGCCGTGGGGAAACACGACCGTCTGCTCCTCAAGACCGAGGCCCAGGCCGCGATCGACCAGGTCGGCATCCGGAGCGAGCTCCGTGACGACGCTCTGCGCTACGTCGAGTCGCTCTGGCGGGTCGAGAAGGACGGGCAGATCCTTCGCCGCGGCGCCGATGGCAAGCCTCTGACCGGCACGGACCCGACGAAGAACTTGACGATCCTCGAGGACCTCCAGGGCTTGACCCGGAAGGAGAAGCGCGTCTGGCTGCCGCCGGCCAAGGGCTCCCAGGACCCGAGCTTCTCCCCGGACGGGCCCTCCGGTGTCGAGGACAACCAGAAGTCCGCGGGCGCCTTGATCAGCGAGTCGTTCGCGATACAACCCTGACCGGCGGGCTCTGACGGCTCCCGGGGATAGGAGGACGACCGGCAATGTTCAGCATGACGGAGTTCCTGAAGACCGAGATGCCCAAGCCCACCCGGGCCGTCATCAAGAAGTTCGTCGATGTGTCGCAGATCTTGCGGGTCATCCCGTGGGACTCGATCATCGGCCCCGGCAGCCCGTTCAACCGCCAGACCGGCCTTCCGACGCCGACGAAGCGCGCCGTCGGCGAGACCTACACCCACAGCCAGTCGACGATCGACCCCGGCTTCGAGGCGCTGAAGATCCAGGGCGGCAAGTCGACGTTCGACGCCTTCCAGGTCGCGACCGGCGGCGGGAGTCGGCGGACGACCGAGATCGAGGCCTTCCTCGAGGCGATCGCGCTCAACTTCAACCGCGACTTCATCAAGGGGGACCAGGCGACCGACCCCCGCGACTTCGACGGCCTTCAGGTCCGGCTGACGGGCGCCCAGGTGATCCAGGCCGACCCGGCCGCCGGGACGGTCCATCCGCTGTCGATCAAGCAGGCGCTCGAGACGAAGAAGCGCGTCCGCAACCCGACGCACTGGGTCATGTCGGACTCCCACCAGAACTGGCTCACGGTGATGGCCCACGACCGAACCGTCGGCGGCTACATCACCCGCACCAAGGACCAGATGGGCGACGAGGTGATGAACTTCTGCAACCTCCCCGTCCAGGTCCTGGACGTCGACGCCGAAGACACCGAGGTGCTGGACTTCACCGAAGCCGTCACCGCCGGTGGCAACGACGGCTCGAGCATCTACTGCGTCTCGTTCCGACCGGACCGCCTCCACGGGATCCAGAACGCCTTCCCGCAGGGCAAGGACCTGGGCCTCGACCCGACGAACGGCACCCAGTACCACGCGGTCGTGGACTGGTACGCCGCGATCAAGATGGAGCACGCTCGCTCGGCGGCCCGCCTGCGGGACATCGCCGACGCGATGCCGACGCTCAACCCGTAGGCGCGCGCTGACCCAGGAGAGCGAGCCCACCATCCTGACGGACTGAAAAGGGAGACCCAAGACCATGCCCCAGAAGAAGAGCTTCACCCCCGCGATCGACCAGCTCATGCGGGACGCCGGGGCCATCACGGCCTCGGCGGCCGCCCTGGTCGGAGGGGTCGCCAAGGAGTTCAACCTCGGCCCCGGCCTCTACGAGGGCCGTATCCACGTCGAGCTCACGGCGTTCGACATCACCGGCGGTGCCGGCGGCTTCGAGCGCTACAACATCCTCGTCCAGGGCAAGGACGCGGCCGGCAACTGGACGACCCTCGCCCAGCTCCAGATCGGCGAGGCGACCGTCACCGACCACGGCGAGGACAGCGTGGCCGGCCACTACGTCATCTACTTCGCCAACGAGCACAACGGCGAGATCTTCGAGACGATCCGGCTCTTCGACGCCATGTCGGGCGAGACGCCGTCGATCAACTACAGCGCCTGGCTCGACTGAGGCGCGCGGAAAGGAACCGGACTGCCATGGCGACCGAAGCGGAAACCATCACCCAGCTCATGACCCTCCTGACGCAGCAGCGCCAGGCGAACGAGCGTCCGCCCCAGCCGGCCCGCGTCGAGGTCTACGACGCCGTGACCGCCGAGCCCCGGATGCTCTACCGGATCGACGCCCGCGAGCAGATGGCGCGCGGGATGGTCGTCGACGACCCCAAGAAGGCGAAGAAGCCCGACCCGAAGGTGCTCGCCGCGGCGAAGGCCGCCCAGCAGCGCCAGGAGGCCGAGGGGCTCGAGGCCCTGGAGATCGAGGAGCTCCGCAAGCTCTGGCGCGCGCTCCACGAGGACCAGGAGCCCAACCCGCGCCTGGGCACCACCCGCCTCATCAAGGAGATCGAGGAGGCGCGGGCGGCCGTCGAGAGCGCGGACCAGGAAGCCGAGGGCGGCGGCACCGGCGAGGGCGGCGAGGAGTAGCCCCTGAGCCATGGCGTTCGCCCCCGAGGAGGTCGAGAACGGCGCCGGCTTGGCCACGGCGATCGTCTACGCCAAGCCGGCGTCGGTCGATCCCGTGGCCGACGCCGTCGCCCATCTCACCCGCCGGGGGCGGACGCGGTTTGCCGCCGAGATCACGGCCAGCCAGGAGGCGCATCTGCTCCGGGCCGTCGAGTACGCCGAGGGCCTGGCACGGGACCGGATCATGGGCATCCCGCGAAACCTGGACCAGGGGCTCCTCATGCCACGCCAGTACATCGTGGTCAACGGCCTGCTGCTGCCCGAGACCGAGGTGCCGCTTCTGTGGCTCTACGCGGTGTGGGAGGCCGCGGAGCTCTCGGCCTCCGGCCAGCCGCTCGGCCACGTGGTCGAGGACAAGGTCAACGTGACGAAGGAGACGACGGGACGGGCGCTCACGACCGAGTGGAGCGGCGCCGGCGCGACGAAGGCGCGGCGCTACCCGTGGATCTACCGCCTCCTGACGCCCTTCCTTCGGGAGGCCGGCGAGGTACAGCGAGGATGAGCGATGGCGATCGATGTCACCGGCAAGCGGCTCGAGGCCGCGGAGAAGCTCCTGGAGGAGGGCATCCTCGTCACGCTGCGGCAGCCCATCTACACCGGCGACACGAAGACCGGAGAGACCGAGCTCCAGGTGCCGGCGCTCAAGGAGCGGTTCACCCCCTTGCAGATCAACAACGACAACGTCCGCGGCCGGGACGTGCGGCTGACCATGGCCGCCCTGCCGCGCAACGCCGACGGCACCTGGGGGGACCCGATCGAGCTCGCCCGCGGCGACCGCCTGGTCGTCTCCGGCAAAGAGATCCTGGTGCTCGACCCCGGCGCCGTCGATCCGAGCGACGAGCCGATCCTCTACGAGGTCCACGCCGGCTACCGGACGAGCCTGGAGGATTGATGGCGCCCGCGGTCAAGGCCCACGTGTTCAAGGTCCGCCTCGAGGGCCATGGCGCCGTCTGGCGCCACAAGGCGCGGGCGATCGTCGACGGCGTCACCTTCGCCCTCTACGCTGAGATCGTCGGCTCCGAAGAGCACCCGGTCGACACCGGCCGGGCCCGGGCCGGCTGGGCGATCAGCGTCTACGTCGCCGGCGACCACCTGCCGCCGGAGATCGAGGTCTCCAAGGTCCGGCAGCGCGGCGCGGCCGAGTATCCGGCGCCCACGGCGGAGATCTTCGTCGCCGAGGTCACTGCCGCGCCGCTCGAGGCCAAGCGCGTGATCTACAACAACGTCGACTACGTCATCTGGCTCGAGGAGGGGACCGACACCCGCGAGGGCCGGCACTTCGTCCGCCTGGCGATCCAGCGCCTGAAGGAGGGTCGCTCGTGAGCACCGAGACGCTCGCGGGCCTGATCGACGCCCGCCTGGACCAAGCGGCCGCCCTGGCCGCGGTCCTCGCCCCCACGGCCACGTTCGTCAAGGGCGGCCGGAACCGGAAGGCTTGGGAGCCCGAGGCCGGCTCCCGGACCTACCTCCGCGGCTACGAGCGGCGGGCCACGGGGCCCTCCCCGCTCTCAGCCGGCGAGCACACGGTCTCGGCTATCACCGGCCTGATCGTCATCCAGATCTTCCTCGAGCTCGAGACGAGCGACGAGCTGGCGTTGCAGCTCGCCGACACCATGCGGCCGGTCTTCATCACGGGCGACGACGGCCTCGAGTTCGAGGAGGGTTGGAGCTTCAGAAACCTCGGCCGGCCGCCGGACAGCGCCCACTGGATGGCGAGCTGCCACTTCCCCTACCGCTACCTCGTGGTCGGAGAAGGGACATAAACCGGGCCACGGCGGCCCACTGGACAGGAGGTCACGATGGCGGAATTCGAAAGCGGAGCCCGGGAAGAGATCCGGTGGGTCGAGACCGACCAGCACGAGGTCAGCAGCGTCACCGACATGACGGTGCTCCCCCACGGCGGCAATCCCACCGGCCCCCACAAGCCCTACGACCGCGGGCCGACCGACGAGGTCGCCTCGGACCTCCAGGTCCAGGACAACCCCGCCCGGTCGTTCACCGTGCCGTTCTCGATGCAGAACGTGGCGCGCTACGGCGCCCACGATCTGCCGCTCCAGCAGGTGGTGAACTTCCGCTGGCTGGCGGGGGTCGACACCGGGGTGCTGGCGACGATCGGCTCCGACGCCCCCGGCAACAAGCTGGTGGCGAGCGCCGGCACCCCGTTCGCCGGCCTTGCGGCGCACGTCCCCTGCGTCGTCTGGCTCTGCCGCGGCGGAGCCACGCCCATCGCCGGCCAGCCGGTCGTCGCGACCGAGGTCCTCGCCGCCGGTGCCGAGCTCGTCCTGGCGCTCGGTGGTGCCAACGGCATCACGCTCACGACCGTCGCCGCCGGCGACGACGTCCAGGTCATGCACTCGGGGGTGATCAAGCTCGGCACCGAGCTCATCTTCGCCATGATCGAGCGGGCGCAGGTCGGACTCGGCCACTTCTACGCCGGCTTCGGCCTGATCGGGACGCAGTACGACTTCAACGGCTCGAAGGGGAGCGACCCGACCCAGAGCTTCAACTTCATGGGCAAGGACGCCGACAACGCCACGGCCACCTTCGGCACCGGCACGCAGACGCCGGCGCCGGGGACCAAGGCGTTCAACTTCGGCTCCGACCTGAAGCACTTCCGCGAGGGCGGCACCGCGGTCCCGCTGCTCTTCCTCCAGTCGCTCCAGTACTCGATCCAGGCGGGTGTCGCCGCGGTCGACCCGGCGGGGATCGACGGCCCCTACGCTCATGAGAAGAACCGCTTCCAGATCACCGGGACGGCCACCTACTTCTCGAACGACGCCGGGCGGGACGTGGGCCAGAAGGCGAACGACAAGGCCGACTCGAGCCTGATCTTCGCCCTCCAGAACACGGTCTCGGGGATCACCCGGGCGTACGTCGACTGGCTGCCGCACGTCCAGTACGACCAGACCGAGCAGCAGGGCGGCGGGAACGACTCGATCTTGACCACGCCCACGAACTTCATGGTCGCGAAGCACCCGACCCTGGGGCTCATGTGGTCGCGGTCGCGGTTCACCGGCGTGCCGCTCACCCTGTAACCCGGGGCGCCTCGCCAGAGAGCGCTCAAGACGGATCACCCCGGGGCCGGCTTCGGCTGGCCCCACAGCTTCTAGGAGGGCAGACGATGGCGACGGTCCAGACCAGTCTCACGTTCACGCTCGAGGTCGATACGGACGGCCTCGAGCGCTACAACCGCAAGCTCGAGGGCGGGGCTCGGGAGATCGACGCCGCCGCGAGCACGCTCGTGGCCTCGGTCACGAACACCGGCGACGCCCCCGACACCGTGCCGCTTCGGCGCGCCCTGCTCCAGCAGTCCGGCGTGCTCGAGAAGGTCAAGCGCGGCGCCGGCTGGGAGCCCCCCAAGGCGGCGGCCACCACGAAGAAGGCGCCGGCCGGCGAGTCCGGCGGCTGAGCCAACCGACCGAGGAGACACCAGTCCTGTTCAAGTGTGGTCACGGTCCCCGTCCGGCACCTCCTCGGCCCGCCCTCGGCATCAGCGGCCGTCGGGCGGCGCCCGGGGGAGCCGCCGAGGGTTCGCCCCGGGTCCGTGACCCTTGGCCGAGGAGACCAAGATGACGAACCTGTTCGATGTCGACAAGACCCTCGCGCACGCCGAGTCGGTGGAGCGCGACACCCGCTGGTATCCCCTGGAGGGCCGCTACTTCGGCGAGCTCTCACCGACACCGCTCAAGGTCCTGGTGACCGGCGGCGGCGAGGCCTGGGGCCGTGCCTGGACCGAGGGGGCGCAGAGCTACGCGAAGCGCTTGAGCCCCTCGGCGAGAAAGGCGTTCAACAAGAACGCGACGAACCCCCTGACGATCAACCCGGACGCCCTGCCGCCCGCGAACCGGCGGGCCATCGAGAAGAGCGGCGCTCTCCTCCGCGTGGCGCTCCTCGGTCCGGAGCTGAAGGACCCGGACAACCTCCCCCAGGAGATCCAGGACGCCTACGGGATGAAGAAGCTCCCGCCGGCGGTCCGGAGGCTCTACGTCCTGGGGTCGGACGGCTACTGGCGCATCCCGCTCCAGGCCGACCCGCCGGCGGAGTTCCTGGCGACCGACGAGCAGGTTCACCGCCTGATGGCGAACAACATGTTCGTCAACCAGGTGGCGGAGGCGCGCCGGCTGCTGCTCGAGGAGGGTGAGGAGTCCGAGGAGAGCGAACGGGGAAACTCCGAAGGTGGATCCGCTGGCAGCGATGGTGGGGAGACGTAGACGAGTCGCAGCGCTCCGGAATCGAGGAGCAGCTCGAGGAAGGCTATGAGCTCAACCAGATCGTCAGCTCGGCACCGGAGCCAGAGGACCTCTGGGTCGAGAACCAACTGGCGATCCTGCTGCACAACCGGGCGGCGGCGCTCAACTGCTCGGTGCTCGCTGTCCTCGACGAATGGGGCGAGCGGCCGGGTCCACTGCGAGAGGAGCTGATAGCGAAGGTCGATCTGATCAGCGGGGAGATGGCGCGCTACGAGAGGGAGAAGATGGCAGAAGCCAAGGCCAAGCAGCACAAGACCTCTTCCTCGGCGCCGAAGCCCCGGAGGCGCTAGCGAGATGTCCGACGTCGTCGAGCGCCTGCTGATCGAGATCGAGGCCAAGGGGGCCGACGCCACGCTGACCCGCCTCCAGGGTGGGTTGAGCGGCGTCGGCTCCAAGGCCGTCGACGCGGACAAGCGGGTCCGCCAGTTCGGCGAGGGCCAGGGCCGGCTCTCCCGCGCCTCCGCCGGCGTCGATCGAGCCCTCCGGGGCCAGATCGCCCAGCTCGCCGCCCTGGGGGGCGCCTACCTTTCGATCCGGGCGGTGATCGACGGCATCGGCGGGAGCGTCCGGATCTTCACCGAGTTCGAGGCGACCCTCGCCGCGGTCCAGGCGGTGACCAATGCCACGGCGGTCGAGTTCGCCAACTTGAAGCAGCAAGCGAAGGAGCTGGGCGAGGCCACGATCTTTTCCGGCGTCGAGGCGGCCCAGGCCCAGGAGCTCCTCGCCCGGGCCGGCTTCCGCGTCTCCGAGGTGATCGGTGCGCTGCCGGGGCTCCTCGACCTTGCCGCCGCCGCCCAGCTCGGCCTTGGGGAAGCGACGGACATCACCGCCCAGGCCCTCCGCGGCTTCAACCTCGAATCGGACCAGAGCGGGCGCGTGGCGGACGTCCTCGCCGCGGCGGCGGCCAACGCCAACACCAACGTCCAGATGCTCGGCGAGGGCATGTCCTACATCGCCCCCGTGGCGGCCGCCGTGGGCATCTCGATCGAGGAGGCGGCGGCGGCGATGGGGGTCCTGTCCGACGCCGGCCTCCAGGGCACCATGGCCGGCACGGGTCTGCGCCAGATCATCTCCGGCCTGATCGATCCGACCAAGGAAGCGGCCGAAGCCCTGGCTGCGCTCGGGGTGAGCGCCGAGGAGATCAACCCCAGCACCAACAGCCTGATCGGGATCGCCGAACGTCTCGCCGCGGCAAACATCGACGCCGCCACCGCCTTCACCGTCCTCGGCGACCGCGGCGCCCCGGCGCTTCTGGCGCTGGTGAGCCAGGCCCCCCGGCTGCGGGAGCTGACGGGCGTCATCGAGGACGCCGACGGGACGTCGAAGAGGATGGCGGCCACCATGCTCGACACGGTCAAGGGCGCCGCCGACGAGCTCGACTCGGTCATCGAGAGCCTGCGGATCGAGTTCGGGGAAGGCCTTGCGCCGGCGCTGCGGGAGAATCTGGCGCTCTCGACCGAGTTCTTCGGCACCCAGGGCGCCGCGGCAGAGGCGTTCGGCCGCCGGGTCGGAGCCGCCTTGAGCACGGTGGTGCGGGCACTGCTGTTCGTCGCCGACAACATCCATTTGGTGTCGGCCGCCTTGACTGTGCTGCTTGTGCGTGCCGCCGGTCTCCAAGCGGCGTCCCTTGTGGCGGTCTTCATCGGTTGGATTCAGCACCTCCAGCAAGTAGCGCTTGGTGCCCAACTGGCTACTGCCGCTGAAAACCGGCTGACGGCTGCGGTGGCGGCCAACGCCGTGGTGATCGGCGCCAGCGGCACCGTTGCCGACCTCTATGCCGCAGAACTCCACGGCGTCGCCGGCTCCGTGGTCGCGACCGGTACTGTCCTCGATCTCTACGACGCGCGGCTCATCAAGACGACGGTGACAACGGGTGTGGCCACGGCGGCAACCGGTGCCCACGCCGTCGCCTCGAACGTCGCGACTGGAGCCATTATCCGGACGGCGGGGGCGACGACGGTCCTCGGCGTCGCCATGGAGCGGCTCAAGATCGCCTTCGCGACCAACCCGGTCACCATCATCATCACCGCCCTCTCCATCCTCGTCGGCGTCCTCTTGCTCGTGAAGAGTCGCACCGCCGAGGCAGCCGAAGCTCAGGAGGACTACAACGACCGCCTCCGGTTCGGGAGTGCCGAGGTCGAGGCCGCGACCCGCGCCCACGCCGAGCTCATCACGAAGCTCGAGCGCGAGATCGAGGTCCGGCGCGAGCTCCAGGGCCTGCTCTCGGAGTCGGCCGCCCGCCTGGCACAGCTCCAGCCCATTCTCGAGGCGGCTGAGACCGCCCTCGCCGGCGGCGACACCGAAGGCTACCGGGCCGCCATCGCCGCGGCGAAGGAGCTCGGGGTGGCCTTCAGCTCGATCGCCGGCGATTCCGGCCTCGAGCGCCTCCGTCTCGAGGTCCGAGCCCTGGAGACCGACCTCGCTCGGGCGAGCACCGGGATTGAGCAGAGCGGCGCGGCGATCAAGAGCGTCGAGGACGCCATGGCGGCGAGCGCGGAGCAGACGCTCGACGCGGAGCTCCGGCTGCGGATCGAGCAGCGGGCTCGCCTCGCCGACATCGAATCCCTGGCTGCCAACGCCGAGGTGGCGATGCACAACCTCATGGCCGCCGGCGGCGACGAGAACTCGGGCTTTTTCGTCGAGCTGGCGAAGGCGCGCGCGGAGCTCGGCCGGCTGGCCGCCGACGCCTCCGCCGCGGCCGACGAGCTCGAGCGGACGAACCAGCGCATCCTGGAGTTCGGCCAGGCGGTCAACGTGCGCCTGGGCCAGATGTTCCGGACCGGCGACATGGAGGGCTTCGAAGCCCTGCTGCGCTCGCTCCCCCAGGATCTGTTCCACACCGTCTTCGGCGAAGCCTCCGATGTCGAGGCCGTGCTCAAGGCGTACCAGGAGGCCCGCGTCCGGCTCGACGAGTACGCCGAGAGCCAGCGGAAGGGCGCCGGCGAAACGAACCGCCTCTCGGACGAGCAGAAGAAGCAGCTCGAGCGCTTCCAGGAGCTGCGAACGGAGCTTCTGGCACAGATCGCCGGCCTCGAGGACGTGGCCCGGGCCTACGAAAGTGGGGTTGTCGCCGGCGAGCGGGCGGTCGGCAACCTGGAGCTTGAGGCGCGCATCCGACAGGTGACGAAGGACCTCACCGAGCAGCAGGCGGCCGCCCTCGAAGACCTGGTGCGGGCTCAGGCCCAGGCCGAGGCCCGCGCCACGGGCGCCGCCTCGATCGCCGACCTCTTGAAGCAGGTGGACGCCCAGGGCGCCCTCGTGAGCGCCTACCACGGCGGCCGCGCCGCCCTCGAGGCCGCCCGCCGGGCCAACGCCCTGGCGGAGAAGCAGCACGAGGCGACCGCCGGCGCCGCCGACGAGCAGGTCGACACGATCCGGGAGCTGGTCCGCATCCTCTTCAACCTGGAGCGCTCGCTCGAAACCCTCCAGGTCCGAGACGACCTCCGGCGCGAGTTGGATCAGCTCGAGGACCTCCGAGACGCCTACGAGACCAACGCCAACGCGGTCATGGAGACTGTCGCCGCCCAGGAGCTCCAGAACGAGATCCACGAGAAGACGGCCGGCTTGGTCGAGAAGGAGGCCAAGGAGATCGAGGAGCTGATCCGGACCCGGGCTCGGCTTCGGGCCGAGATCGGCGCCGGCGCCCGGGTGGCCGCCCTCGAGGAGGAGACCCGGCAGACCCGGGAGCTGGCGGCGGTCAAGCGCGAGGACTTCGCGACGGAGGACCAGTACCAGGCGGCGATCCGCGCCGTCAACGTCGAGCGTCAGGTCCGCCTGGAGTTGCTGGCGATCGAGGCCGAGCGCATGGCGGCGCTTGCCACAATCACCCGCGATGCGTTCGCGACCGAGGCCGAGTACCTGGCCGCTCTGGCAGAGGTCAACCGCACCTTCGCCGACTTCGCCCAGCGGGCCGAGGTCGCCATCCGGGCGAAGGCCGCTCTCGACCACCAGATGTCCAGCCAGGACGGCCTCACCACCTTCGACAAGTGGGTGGAGGCCGGGCACGCCCTCGCCGAGGTCCTCCGGGACGTGGACGAGGAGCTCGCCAACCTGGTCGAGTCCGCCGCGAATCTCCTCGATGCCTTCCAAAACATGTCGGCCGAGGGCGGCAAGCTCAAGGCCGTGGTGGCCGGCCTGGGGGTCGTCCAGGCGGTAGGGACCGCCATCACCGGGCCGAACAACTACGCTGCGGAGGGGGCGCTGGTCGGCGCCATCGTGGGCCTCATCATCGGCGCCTACGCCGGGGACCCGGCCACCGGGGCGCAGGTCGGAGCGGCTGCGGGTGGAGCCCTGGGGAGCTTCATCAAAAAGGGATCGGACGAATTCCTAGCCGAGTTCGAGTTGACCGCGATGGGCGGCCTTGAGGGCGTCGCAACCAAGGTGGAGGGTGCGCTGGGCAGCGTCGGTCGACAGTTCATCGAGGCAATCGAGCGCGGTCTGGCCGCCGCCCTCGATGCCTTGGGAGCCTTCCTGGTCGGCATTCCAGACGTGTCGATCAAGGTCCGCGACGGCATCTATTCCGTCTTCGTCGGCGCGGTCACCGCTCGTTTCAATTCGATGGCGGAGGCGGTGGACTTCGCCATCCTGGAGGTGCTGCGCCAGGGCGACATCATCGGCCTTTCGGACGAGGTAAAAACCGCGATCGAGAACTCGACCGCCGAGAGCTTCGCGGCTCTCGCTCAGGATATCGATTTCGCGCGCTGGGTCGAGCGGCTGCCGGAAATCGGCCAGCTCGCTTCCGACTCGGCGACGGCCCTCCTCAACGCAGTCGACCAGTACCAGGCGGCGCTCCGGAAGGCCAATGAGCTCGGGTTGGACACCGCCAAGATCGACCAGTGGTTCGCCCACACGCTCGACGCGATCCGAAAGAACGTCTTGGGCATCGTCGAGACGAACGAAGAGCGGATCAAGAGAGAGGTCCTGGGCTTCAACCAGACCGTCATGTTGCTCCGGGCCGAGCAGGAGATGCGCCGGGCGGATCTCCTGATGAAGAAGGCCGAGCTCGGCGCCGAGCTGGCGCTCCTGGCCGCCAAGCACAAGATCTCCCTGGCTGACCTTCAGGCCATGGCCGCCCACGTCGCAGCCCAGGGCCGGCTGACCCAGGCGATGATGGAAATCGGGAAGGCAACCCTGGAGATGGTCAACGCCATGTTCCAGGCGCTGGCTGCGATCGACGTCGCCCTCGCCACGGTCGACTCGATCCTTGCTGGCCTGCCCGAGCTGATCTCGGACCAGGAGCTCGAAGATGCCTTGAACCGCGCGGGTCAGGGCGGTGGCGGTCAACGCAAGCGCGAGCGCGAGGAAGCCCTCGCGGAAATCGAAGCCCTCCGCCTCGAGGCCTCCGGCATGGCCGCCTCGGCAATCTCTCTGCGCCAGGGCTTCGCCGACTTCGAGACGTGGATCGCCGACGCCCGGAAGCTCGGCATCGCGGAAGAGCAGCTCGCCCAAGCGCGCCGGGACAATCTCGCGATCACCGAGCGCGAGTTCCGGGCCCGCTTCGAGGGGGTGCTCCTGGGTGACGGGCCGGCCGGCTCGATCCAGGCGCTGATCGACGACTACCGGACCGCCTTCGACGAGGCGGCCGAGATCGCCAGAGAGCGGGCGAAGGTCATGGGCACCACCTTCGAGGAGGAGTTCGCCAAGCTGGCCGCTCTGGTGGGCGATGCCTTCGGCAAGGAGCTCCGGGACCTCGTGACCGGCGAGATCGGCTCGCTGATCGCCGCCGGTGACCTCTCCGGCCTCCAGGAGCTCCTCGACGTCCTGATGGGGATCTCGACCGCCGGCCTCCCCCCGGAGATGATCGCCGTCCTCCAGGCCATCCCCGGCCTCGCCGAGCAGATCCGCCAGGCGATCGACACCCTTCAGGAAGCCGGCCTCGAGGGCGGCACCCCCGGGCTCGACCTCTCGCCCATCCGGGAGGATCTGGACCGCGCCCGCGGCCTGTCCGAGACCGATGTTGCCCTTCGGGAGATCGCTCAGCGCTTCGCCGCCGTCCGGGCGCAAGCCGAGCTCCTGGGGGCGAGCCAGCAGGAGCTGATCGACATCGAGCTCGCCCACCGTTCCGCAATCGAGGCGGTCCGGCAGGCGGTCCTCGAAAGCGTCCAGGAATACACCGACGCCGTCCTGGGGATCGGCGAGTACCAGCGGCGCCTGATCGACCTCCAGGACACCTTCCGGGCCGCCCGGGAGGGTCTGGCGGCCGCGGACGACGCCCTCGCCGGCCTGGAGGACCCAGACACCGCGCGGGGCAACGAGATCGTCGAGCGACGGGTTCAGGCGATCGAGGACATCTTCATCAGCGGGCTCGACCGGCTGGTCGAGGCGATCGCCGACCGCTTCGGGATCGACCCCGGGGACCTCGCCGCCGGGCGTGAGCCCGAAGGCGAACGCGACCGGGGGGCGACCGAGGGGCTCGACGCCATCCGCGAGGTGCTCGAGTCGCTGCTCGACCCGGGCCTCACGGCCCGCGAGGTGCTCGAGGGCCTGATCGAAGCCATCCGGGGGGTGCGGGAGGACGCCGGAAGCGGCGGCCGCAGCCTGGACGGCCTCGGCGACGCCATCGACGGCATCCGGGACACGATCCGCGGCGTGGCCGGCGCCTTCGACACCCTGACCGAGGCCGAGCGCCGGGCCGTCCGGGCTCTCGGGGTGGACTTCATCGGCTCGCTCGAGGATCTGGGGGTCGCGCTGCCGACGGATCTCGTCCTCGAGCTGGCCGAGGCGCAGTTCGCCCTCGCCCAGGCCGAGGCGATTTCCTCGGCCCTCGCCCTGGCCGCCGCGGGCGCCTTCGAGGGGCTGTCGATCACCCTCGCCGACCTCCTCGAGTTGATCGCCGGCGCCAGCTTCGACGCCTCGAGCTTCGGCCGCGGCTTCGGCGGCGGCAGTCCCCGCCCAAGTCCGGACCGAGACCCCCAGCAGGAGCTTGACCGGGTGCGCCAGCAGATCGCCGACCAGGCGCGGCAGTGGCGGGATCTCCTGCTCGACCCGTTCACCCGCCAGCTCCTCGACATGCAGCGGCGGTTCAGCGAGCTCTCGTTCGCCCTCGCAGAGGCGGGCGGTAGCGCCGCCGAGCTCGCCGACCTCGAGGACGCCCTGGGGGCCGCCCGGCAGCACCTGATCGACCAGCAGCTCCAGCCCATCCGGGACGTGCTCCGCGACTTCCAGACCGAGGGCCCCGGGGTCGCCAGCCGGGAAACGCTCCACTCGCTCGAGAGCCAGTTCGCGGCGGCGATCGCCCGGGTTGAGGGCGGGGACTTCTCCGCCATTCAGGACGCGACGGACCTCGCCCGCCGGCTGCGCGAGGTGGGCGCCGGCTTCTTCGGCACCTCGTCCGGCGCCTTCGAGCACCTGGTCGACACGATGGAGGCCCAGCTCCAGGCGATCCTCGACTCCGGCGTTGAGCCGAACATCCCGGAGGAGACCCTCGACGTCGTGACCGAGAACCGGGACCTGACGGCGCAGATCCTCTCGGAGTTCCGGGGCTTCCGCGACCAGTCGAAGGGGCAGGCCGATGCCCTGCTCACCAGCCGCGCCCAGGAGCTGGTCGAGATTCTCGGCCGAGACGACATCACCCAGGGGCAGCTCCAGTCGACGATCTCGCAGCTCCTGGCGATCGCCAGCCTCGAGAATCTGGTCGCGGGCAACACCCAGGCGGTATGGACCGCCCTGGGGGGGCTCCTCTCCGTCAAGGACCAGCTCTCGCCCCAGCAGCTCGCCCAGCTCCAGGCTGTGGCGCAGACCCTCCTCGGCGTCGAAGGGCTGTCGGATGCTCAGCGGGATCTCCTGGAGGACATCCTCGGCGAGACCGGCGACACGGCCCGCTCGATCTCCGACAGCGTGGCCGCCCAGATCGCCTTGAAGATCACGCAGCTTCAGCTCAAGGCGGTCGCCGATAGCCAGCTCTCCGAGCTCAAGACCCACACGGACCGCCTCGCCTCGATCCGCGACTGGCTGAAGTCGATCGATGCCACGCTCAAGGCGATGCCGAGCTTCCAAGGCGGCGGCCTCATGCCCTCAGACGGCCTCGCCTTCCTCCACGCCGGCGAGCAGGTCCTGACCCCGGGCCAAACCGCCCACTACGAGGCGCTGCTGCGCAGCAGCTCTGCGGCAACGCTCCGACCCGACCTCCTGAGCCTCTCGAGTGGCGCGATCGCCTCAGGGGCACGCCAGGCGGCTTCTGAGTTCGCCTCGCTTCTTCTGCGCCAGGCCGAGACGAGCCTCGCCTTCCGAACGGCCGCTCCCGAGCAGAGCGTGCGGATCATCCTGCCGCCGCCTTCGACCGCCTCCGGCGCCGACGCGGCCGACGCCCGAGATCTCCGCCGGCGCCTGGAGGCCCAGGAGCGCCAGAACGATCTCCTGGTCGAGGAGATCCGAACGCTCAACAAGAAGATCGACCGGCTGGCCGACGCCGTTCTGGCCTCGGTCCAGCAGGGCCAGCCGCGGGCCGGCGGGAGGGCGAACCCGTGAGCTCCGCCCTCTTCGAAGCCTTCGCCCGTTCCGCGTCCTCGAGGAAGATCCTGCTGGTCGAGCAGGACCTGGTCGACCCGGCGACCGGCCTGGTGGTCGATCCCCTGGTGGTGGACCTCGGCCGGTGGGCGACGCACCACTTCACCAACCGCCCGAGCGATGCCCCGGCGAACGTCTACTACGTGCCGCGGGTCAAGGGCGGCTTCGAGCTCACGCGCTCCCTCGTCGACGGGAAGCGCCTCCGGGGCTCCTCGCTCCCGGACTACGGGACGCTCCAGCTCATCAACGTCGACGGCGGGCTCCACGCCCTCGCCGACTACGTGGCGGCCGGCCAGGCTCTGCGCTTCAAGCTCGGGAGCCACGGCTGGCCGATCGCCGACTTCGAGACGGTCTTCGACGGCCTCGCCGAGAGCCTTCAGCCATCCCGAGACGGCCGGGTGATCGTGCTCCGGCCCGAGTCGGCCGACCGGGTGCTCAAGGTGCCGATCCAGAGCCGGAAGTTCCTGGGGCTCGGGCAGGCGCTACTCCACGACGGGGCGAACGACCAGGAGGACGCCGGCGACACCTGTGACGTGGGGGCGGCCGACAGCTTCGTCTTCCACGTCAAGTTCCGGGGCGACGCCGGGGAGGCCGGCACCACGGAGACGCTGGCGGCGAAGCGGACGACCGGCGCCGGCTACAACATCGACATCAACACCGCGAACCGGGCCGCGGTCACGGTCTCGGATGGCACCGACGTCGCGACGGTGACGGCCCCCGCCGGCGACATGCGGGACGGCCAGGTCCACAGCATCTCGCTCGAGCTCAAGCGCTCGACGAACACGCTCCGCCTGCTGGTCGACGGCGAGCCCCAGGGGAGCGCCGACGCCGCGGCGGTCGGGAGCCTGGTCAACGCCAGTACGCTGCGCTTCGGGGAGAGAAGCAACGGCGTCCAGGACTTCAAGGGCTCGATCCTCGAGGTGGCCTGGGCGAGCGGGGAGCGGACCGACACCGAGCTCAAGAGCTGGGCCACCCGGCTCCTCGACTGGAGCGAAGACCGCGCCCTGACCTGGCCGATCAACGAAGGCGCCGGGCCGACCGCTTTCCAGGAACACGACCTCGTGCGGGACTACCTCTCCCTCAACGGGGTGGACGACTCGCTCGAGGTCGCGCTGGCGACACCGCTCTACGTCTCAGGGGCGCCGAGCTACTCGGTTGAGGTATTGGTTCACGAGGGGGCGATCGGCACGAATGACGATCTCTGGTCCGAAGGACCTACGTCCGGCCTGGCACGGGTCAGGATTGGCAGCGGCGGCGTAACGGCTACGAACCTCAGGTACTTCCTCATAGATGACGCCGGGGTGACCAGGGCAAACCTCAACTGGACCAACGTCTTCGTCGGTGCGGGTCCGTGGCACCTCGTCCTCGTGGACGCCGCTGGGCAGGTGAGCCTCTACCGCAACGGCATCCTGGTATCCACGCTGGCCTACACGCCCGGCGGGACTTTCACGCTCAACCGCGCCGGGTTCGGCGCTCTGTTCACCTCCGTAGCCTCGAACTTCTTCCCCGGCCGCCTCCACGTCGCCCGCCTCTGGCGCCGACCGCTCACGGCAGAGGAGATTCCCGCCCTCGCGCACGCCACGACGGCGGCCGACCCCACGGGGCTTGCAGTGCAGCTTCTCCTGGACGAGAACTCCGGCACCCCGCAGGACAGCTCCGGGAACAACCGGACGATCACTCTGACCGGCGCCACGTGGGGCACGATCAACGCCGCGATCACCGGGTCGACCTGGACGAGCTCGTTCGAGGGAGACGCCAGCCTAGCCGGCAAGCCGTGGCCGACCTCTTGGGGCGAGGTGCCCCACCGGGAAGCCCACCTGATCGACCAGATCGAGCTCGTCTACGCCGTCCACTTCCGCGCCGTCCACGACATCGATGGTGTCTACGAGGGCGGGGGCAAGCTGATCCCGAATCGCTCCGAGACCTCGGCCGACGTCCGCTTCCACTCCGGATCGAAGCGGATCATCAACTTGGGCGGCCAGGACTGGAGGAGCTACAAGCCCGGCCAGACGATCACGGTCGGCGGCTCGGCGGGAAACGTCGGCGACAAGACGGTGGCGACGGTTGACGAGGTGGCCGGCCGGTGGCTCACGATCGTCGAGGCGGTGACCTCCGAGCTCGCCGGCCCCTCCATCACGATCGCCACGGCGAGCGGGACTCACGACTGGACCGACTTGGGCGACGGACTCTTCCAGCTCGAGAACCCGGCGACGAAGCCCGTCACCTGCCGGCTGCGCGGCGACGCCGAGGGCGGCTACGTCGACACGGTGCCGGCGCTCATGGAGCGGATCGCGGTCGACATGGGCGGGTGGGATCCGGCCAAGGTCGCGGCCAGCTTCGCCGCGGTCGAGGCCGCCTACCCCGGCTTCGTGGCCGGCTACGCGACGGGCTTGAAGGAGGAGACGGTCGACCAGGTGATGAGCCGGCTGGCGGTCTCCCTCGGCGGCACCTGGGGGGTTACGACCGCCACCCGTGAGCTCGACCTCCTGGTGGTCGCCCCGCCCGACCCAGCCCCGGCGCCGGAGGACCTCCTGGAGATCACGGAGGCCGAGATCCTCCGGATGGAGTGGCAGAGGACCGAGCCCCCGGTCCTGAAGGTGGTGGCGAACCACCGGCCGAACTTCCGGGTGCTCACCTTCGATGAGCTGACGGGCTCGGTCCAGGAGGATCGCACCTCCGCCGGCCAGGCGTGGGCGAAGTTCGTGCAGCAGGAGTGGAGCCGGGTCGAGGTGGGCGAGCCCGCGGGGACCTCGCCCTCGCTCGCCGAGCTCTACCCCCTCGCCGAACCCGAGGACGTGGTCAACACCTACCTGGTGCGCCCCGCCCACGCCCGGGTGATCGCCGAGCAGGAGTTCGCCAAGTACGGGGCGGAGCGGGAGTTTTTCGCGGTCGATCTGAAGCTCCAGCCTTACCTGTATGATTTCCGCCGGGCCACGGTGCGGGCGACACACGAGCGGTGGGCGAGCACCGCCGCCGGGAAGGACTTCCGGATGGTCGAGGTGAAGCTGCGAAGGACCGGCACGACCTTGGAGCTATGGGGATGAGCAACGGCGAATCGATCAACTTCCTGCTCGGCTGCGCGCCGAACTGGATCGATCACCCAGACACGGTGCTGACCGCGGGCGGTGAGGTTGCCGGCCGGGAGGTCGAGAACCTCCAGACGAAGCTCATGGGGGAGACGTGGCGGACGCCCAACCTGCTGCCCCACAGGACGAAGGTGACGGTGGACTTCGGAGCGACGGAGCGCGCCTCGCGGGCTCTTCTGATCGGGAACCACAACCTGCTCGGAGCGGACAACTTCGTCCGGGTTCGGCGGGATGATGAGATTACGGAGGACCGGTTGTGGCCGGCGTACAACGATGGGGTGAACGCCGACGCCTTCATCGCTCCCGATAACGTGACCGGGACTCCATCGATGCTGCACGAAGATCCGCTCGGATCGATCACCACGTGGGTAACTCCAACTGATCCGGAGTTCACAGGAGAGATGGACTTTCGCGTGCGGCTGCAAAAGCCACGCAGGCCACTGAAGACTGGTCCGTTTCTTCAGTCGATCCTCGTCGCGTGGCGACCGGAAGACGAGTTGAAGGTTCTGGGCAGTCTTTACGTCGCCCTATATCAGAACGGCGTAGATCAAGCGATTGGTATCAATCAGGACGGCGATCTCGGAGGCGAAGAAGGTACTAGAGTTCTGGAGCTGAAATTCGATGCGGCCGACCTGGATGATCCCACGGGGGCCGACCTCGAGGTGCTTATCTCCTCGGTTGGTGCCGGCCTCCATGAAATCGGAGGCGTGGTCTGGCACGCTACCTGGGACAACCGGGAGTATAGGATCACCTCCCCTCCGTCCGGCGCTCAGGTGATTTCACCCACGAACACCGACCCGACGACTCCTAACGCTGGCGAGGTCAGCGGCAACCCATTCGATCCGCCGTTCAACGATGCATTGCACATCGAAGCGAACAACAAGAGCGCCGACATGTCGTTCCGAGTCGGCCTGGTCGAAGCGGATGTCGTGGGGAAAGTCGCCCAAGGTGCCAACCTTCAGGTCGTCGCAATCCGGTGCGAGAGGACGCAGGGAACGGGCTCGCCCATCGCCACGGTGGAGGTATGGCAGAACGGCGTCGATCAGGGGATCTCCGGGCAGGTTACGATCAGCACCAACGGCGACCACTTCGTGATCGTGCCCTTCGACGCGGCAGACCTTGACGACACGAGCGGAGCAAACTTTGAAGTCAAGGTTATCGGGACCACCAACGGCTCGGATAACATCCGGGTTTTCGAGGTCATGTGGTTCGCCCTCACCACAGAGACCGGCCATGAGTTCGACTCCGGCTATATCGAAATCAGCCCGGTCAACCCCAATTCCCTGTGGGGTGAAGTCATTCCCGATGATGTCGGCAAGGTGGTGATCGCTTCCCTGCCGGTGATCTACGAAAACGCTGCCGGGTCGGCGATCGCTTTGACCGGTCGCTTCATGCTGATCGAATTCTACGCTCGCTCTGCCTACATCGAAACCGCCTCCCCTGGAGTCTTCGAGTTCACAAACCTGTTGGCATCAGGAGACGACTTCCTTGATCTCGGCCGCCTCGCCGAAGGCCCGGGCCTCGACGGCATGAACCTCGCTCGCGGCTTCCAGTTCGAGGTGGTCGATCTCTCGAGCTCCGACACCTCCGATGGCGGCGTTCTGTGGGAAGACCAGGAGGACGTCTACCGAGTGGCGCGGATCAAGCTCACCTCGCTCAGGAAAGAGATCGCCCTGTCTGACCTCTTCGAGTACCTCTACCGGCGCGTGGGGACGACCGAGGACGTGCTCTTGGTGATCTACCCGGAGGATGAGCAGTTCCGGCGGTCGGCCTTCGTGTGGGGGCCGATGGTGCGCCCCGGGGGCCTCGACAACGATGAGGGGGTCCGTTTCTTCTCCAACTTGCAGATTCGGGAGAGACTATGATCCCCCGTCTCCAGGTGGAGATCCTGCTCGACACGGCGGCGCACGCGGCGACGGTGCGCGACTCCCTCTCGGCACAGGCGGCCTCCCGTCCGCGGCACGGCGGCCGCTTCGAAGCCGCGCCGGCGGTCGAGGCGGACGAGGCCGGTCGCGGCCACGTTGTGCGCCTGGACGTCCGCTACCCCGCCCGGGGGGACCGGGACGCCGTCCGGGACTGGGTTCGCCAGCAGCTCGACGAGCACCCCGTGGTCAAGGGCTGGATCCGCGGTATCGTGGTCTCGACGCACCTCTGTACCCATGACGAGGAGCGTCCGGGCCCGTGCTCGGAGAGCGAGCACGTCGTGGTTCTGAGCCGGGGGGAGAGGGTCAACGGCGGGAGCGACCCGGCGAGGGCCGAGACCAGGAGAACTAACTCGTGACCGAGATCCTTGACAGACTCCGCGTCCTCACCGCCTCGCTCACGAGCCCGGACCTGCTCGCCAAGCTCGTCGAGAGCCTTCCCGATGCGCTGGTAGTGGTCGACGAGGGGGGGCTCGTCATCCTGTTCAACGAACAGGCCGAACTGCTCTTCGGCTACCACCGCTCCGAGGTGCTCGGCAAGGCGGTAGAGATCCTCGTTCCGGAGGCGGCGCGAGAGCTGCATATAAAACACCGGGCAGGCTTCGTCGCCGAGCCTCGGAACCGGCCGATGGGGCTCGGTCTCAACCTTTCCGGCCGCCACAAAAACGGCTCCGAGTTTCCGGTCCAAATCAACCTCTCGCCGGTGCAGACCCCTGATGGCCTATTCGTGTCGGCAGTCATTAGAAAGAAGCGAGCATGAGCGATGCCGGGCTTGAGGGCTGGGGCGAGTACAGGAGGCTGATCCTCCAAGAGTTGGAGCGACTGGCTCGGCAGGTTCAAGAGCTGAACATCAAGATCGACAATTTCCGCGCGAGCGACATCGCGGACATCAAGGTCGAGATCGCCATGCTGAAGGTCAAAGCCGGGGTCTGGGGTGCTATCGGGGCGGCGATTCCAGTGCTGGCGGCGGCGCTGTGGTGGTTACTGTCGAAGTGATACAAGGGCTCCATGATCCACGATGCGACCGCCAGAAAACTCCCCGCCGAGCCACTCCCTGACTCATATTTGTCAAGGCTTGCGCAAGGGGTTTCGAGCGTGACCGCTAAGACAAAGGAGCAGGTTCACGACCTGACGAAGGGATGGTTCCCGGCGACGAAGACCGCCGGCTGGATCGTGGCTGCCGTCTTCCTTGGCATGTGGGTACAGGCCAAGATTTCCGATGTCGAGTTGCTCAAGCGAGAGCAGGCCAAGACGACGGCCACCCTTGAAGAGATCCGGTCTGCTGTGCAGTCGATCCGTGACGATAGGGTGGCTGCGCAAAACGCAGTAATCGATCTCAAGGCGCAGATGATCGCGACCGAGGAAGCTCGGAAGAGATTCGAGTTGGAGTTCCGTCTGTTTGAAGATAAGGTGTGGGGTCGGGTCAGTCACATGCCCTACACAAACCCGGGACGTAGATCCCAACAGGAGTGAAAGCTATGGGACACAGCGAAGAGCACAATCGATGCATCCTGATCGGCGGGTGCGCCGCCTCGGCGCAGGCCGCACTTGACGCGGCGGCCGTCGAGCTCGAGCGGGCCGGAGATCACGCGGGGCTCTCTATGGTCGCTCGCGCCCGGCAGCCCCTCGGCGAGCTGGCGCGAGCCTACCCGTGCGATCGCGGCCGGGGGGAGAGCGGTACATGACCAAGATGAGCCAGCCCGGGGCCGGCACAGGCCCATTCCCGCCGTGCGTCGGCGCAGTAGCTCAGGTCGGCGCCGCGATCGCGAAGGCCCTCTCGCCCCCGAAGGCCGGGCCGGCCCCGAAGGGGAACGATGGCAAGCGCTGAGGATTGGGCCGAGCGCAACGCCGCCTTCGTCGGCAGGTTCCAGGCGGCGCTCGGGCTCCAGGAAGACCGACGGGCCGGAGACGACACGCACAACGCCCTGACCGGCCTGCTGCTGCGGGCCGGAGTCACGGCCCCGGAACCGCCGGCGCCGGCGGGGCTCGCCCTCAACCGCGGCATCCGGCTGCCCGCTGACCAGTACATGCCGACGAAGCAGGCCAAGAGCCTGATCGTGGTGCACCACACGGCCGGCGGCTCGGCTCGGTCTACTTTCGATTGGTGGAAGACCACGCCGGAGCGGATCGGCACCGCCTACATCGTCGAGCGGGACGGGACGGTCCACGAAGTCTTCGACCCGTCCTCCTGGGCCTACCACCTGGGCGTCAAGGGCGAGGTCGAGCTCGAACGCCGCTCCATCGGAATCGAGATCGCCTCGGAGGGCGGGCTCACCCCGGGGCCGGGTGACCTCTACGCGTTCGGGGTCGTCTCCGACCGCACACGCTTCCGGGGCGAGGTCTACGACCACGGGAGCGACTGGCGGGGCTTCCGCCACTTCGCCGCCTACACGGAACCGGCACTGCTCTCTGTCTTCGCCCTGGTCGACCTCCTGTGCTCGAGGTTCGGCATCCCCCGCCAGACGCCGGCGGCGGAGCTCGAGTACGATCAGGCGCTCAGGGGCTTCCGGGGGGTGATCGGCCACCACCACGTCCGGGCGGACAAGAGCGACGTCCACCCCGGCTTCCCGTGGGTTCGCCTGGTCGAGTCGGCTGGTCTGGCGCAGAGGTAGGATCAGGGACAGGGGACCGATGCCGATCTACTATCAGGAGGGCTTCCGCTACGTCCTCCACCAGCCCTACGAGCTCGACTTGAGCGAGTACGGATTCCAGCCGATCATCCACGCGAAGATTGGCAACCCCTGGGTCTCGATCGACGAGCACTGCATCCTACGGATCAGCGCGACCTACGCCTGGGACGGCGATTCCGGGCCGGCGCGAAACACCCTGGCATCGCGCCGGGCCTCCCTGGTGCACGATGCCCTCTACCAGCTCATCCGGATCGGGGCGATTCGCCCCACGCAGAAGCATCTGGCGGACCAGGTCTACCGAGACATCCTCTTGGAAAACCGCATGTGGCCACCCCGGGCATGGTGGAGATCGCAGGGTCTCCGGCTCTTCGGAGCCAACTCCCTGACCCGGGAGCGGCCGGTGCTGGTGGCTCCATGAGGTAGGCGGGGCGCCCCGGGGTGGGCTGCCAGGCTTCGGCCCCGGGGCGCTGTCTTTGCGGAAGGCTTGAGGTAGGGCGTTGTGGAAGATCGGTTGGTAGGCTCTGTGGGCAGGAGCTCGCAGAGGACGGGCCGTGACCTTCGACCATCAGACCTGCGAGCAGATTGAGGAGAGTGTAGCAGAAGGTGGCTGAACGTCGGCGCAAAAGGATACGGCCCCGGATCAACGCCGGCACGCTCGCGCGACTTGCCGACTACCCGGGGCCGTTGCGTCCCTCAGAGCTTGACAGGCGGGGTGCCTGACTGTAGCCTGAGGTTGGACGGACGCCGAATGCTCTCTACCAACACCATAGTATCACAGGGCACGATACCAAAGCCTCTCCCTTCAACAGAGGCCAAGACGACTGCGCGTCCGGCTGGTCGGCAACCGAAAATCCGGGCTCTGGACATACGCTGACAACCCGGTGAGACAGGGGCACCCTTCGGGGCGGGGATGGGGAGGAGGTCGCCGGCCGTAGCTCTCCCACCAGGGAAGAGCTGGAGACCGGATAGGGGCAGTGCAGCACTACCCCCACCCACCTCCTAGAGCGGGATGTGCCTGGCTCGAGACCGCGGGCAACCTCTAGCCCTTCCTGCTATAGTTCGTGTCTAAGGTTGTACGGGGATAGTCCCCGAACCAGACCGAGGAGGTGTCCATGTTCCGCACGATCCTGTTCCTGTGGCTCGTTTCCCTCGCCGTCTGCGGCGCGCTTCCGGTCGCCGCCGAGTGCGGCGAAGGGCGCATCGACTGCGACGCGGAGGGCCCGTCGCCTCCCAGCTTGCAGGTGGTCCTCCACAAGCCCGTAATCCAGGCCCGCTCGAGTGAGTTCCTGAACCCGCTCCCTGTGGGCGCCACCTTCCTCATCTACCCCGCGCCGGCCTCTGGACCGAACTGGCCCGGCCACGAGAACGAGTGGGCGATCTGGAACGGCTCCGGGTGGGATTTCGAGTTCCCGATCGACGGCTCGCTGACCTACGTCCAGGGGAACGACGCGATCTCCGGAACCCACGCCGGGGAGTGGTATCGCTGGTCGGATCAGCGGGGATGGGACCTGATTGCCGAGCAGGCGATGGGCCGCATGCCGGTCGGCAGGGTCTCCGAGGACACGATGATCGACGCTCTCGCCCACTGGACGTCCTACCTGGTCGTCTGTGCGTGTGCGGTCGACCTCCAGGTGGCCGCGGCCGTCGAGTTCGGCACGGTCGTCATCCTCACGCAGAAGGCGGCGGGGACGACGACCGTGACGGCGGGCGGGGACCTCATCAGCGGCCAGCCGAGCCGGATGCTCAACCAGTGGCAGACGCTCCGGCTGCAGGTGATGGTGAACGAGCACGGCCTGGCCGAGTGGGTCCAGTGGTAACGGGCCACGCCTGAGATCGACGGCGGCCGGGTCTCCGCTCGGGGCCCGGCCGTCCTACCCCGCGTTCCCGCCAGAGTCGGACCCGGGAGCCTTACCTCCGACAGCCGCAACCTCTTCTAGCAGCCGGCGGGCGGCGGCCTCGACCTGCCGCGCGTGCCTCTCGATTCCGGAGAGGGCGCCTCCGGTCGGTCGTCATGGACGTGAGCGGTGGTGAGAACCACCTTCGACCCGGTCACCGGGTGCTGCTCGCCGTGCGCCGCCCCGCACCACTCGCACCGACCGCCAGCCCTCACGAAGCGGACGAAGTAGGAGCGGAGCTTCCAATCCTTCGGATAGCGGGCTCGGTTCTCCGGGCGGATCGGCATGGCGACTCAGAACAGCCCAGCCTCCCGCTCCGGCCGGGTGTCGATCACCGCCCCGTCCGGCAGCGGCACCTCGAAGCGTACCCGCCACAACCGCTCCGCCTCCCGGATGAGCAGGTCCCTCGAGCTCCCCTTCGGAGCGACACCCTCGACATCGAGGCCACCGGCGGCCACCACGTAGCGGACAGGCTCGAAGTCCGGCTGCTGCCCGAGCCCCCGGATGGTCACCTTCGGCGCCACGTACTCGACCCGCGGGCCGATGTCGAAGATCCGGATCTCGACCCGCGGCGCCCATGGCTCGTCCCACCGGCGGCGGCTCTCCCCGTGCGCGTTGATCCAGTGGTCGTTCGACACCAGGCCGGCCTCCTGGAGGAGATCCCACACCCCCTGCTCGAAGTTGACCAGGTCCCCCCGCTGGCCGGAAGCCATGAAGATCACGGTCTCGACCTCCGCCATGTGGCCCTCCGGGAGAAGCGGCCGCGGCCCGGGCGCCTGCCGGGCGATCCGCTCGGCGTCGCGCTGCCAGCGGGTGAACTCCGTCGGCGGTTGGACCCGGGGGGCGAGCCTGCCCTCGGCGCGGCGGAGGACCTCGGCGGCCTTGGCCGGGCTGGTCTCGACCAGCTCCCGGAGGTGACGCAGGAGCGCGTTCGGCCCCATGACCAGCGCCGGCACCCGGACGGCGTTCTTCCCCGCCCGCCGGGCCGCCGCCCGGTCCTCCTGGAGCTGCGCCTTGGTCTTCCGGAGCCGAAGGGATGCGATCCCGGGGTAGGTCAAGCGGGGGCTGGTCTTCTTCCCGACCACCCGCCCCGGGATCACGATCTCGGCGAGGGGCTCTCGCCGGCTCACCCGGTCGCGGCCTCGAGGTCTTCCTTGTCGCCGTCGCCCTCCGCCTCCGCGGCCTCCCGCGCGGCGAAGTCGAGCAGGAACTGGTCCGGCTCCTCGAGCGCCCGACGCAGATCCTCGAGCTGCGACAGCTCGCGGACGAACTGCGGGTTGCGCGCCAGGACCTGCGGGTGAATGGCGAGCGACGGGCTGTCGCTCTGGTAGAGCAGGCGCGTTCCCCTCGAAGTGGACTGCTCGGTCTTTCCTCCCGTCTTCCGCTCGACCTGCGAGAGCAGGTGGTCGACCAGGCCGATGCAGCCGGGATCGGAGAGGCCCGACCACAGCGTCAGGTTGACCTGGAGGACCAGGTCGTACTTCGAGAGCCACCAGAGCTCCTCGGAGGCGACCTTCATGGCGCCCCACTGCGTCTCCGAGCGGTCGAGCGCCCACAGGAGGGCGATCGAAGCATCGGCCAGGCCCTGGTGGTGCTCCTTGATGAGCTTCTTGACCGTCTTCACCAGCTTGACGTCGTCTGCGACTTCGAGAGTCGCTGCCTTCACTTCGTCCATGGCGTCCTCCTTAGGGCCTCCACCGCGCCATGGAGGTGGTTCGTCTCTCGTCCCGGGTGGCGCGACCTGCTCTGGACTGCCCTGCGATCGGGGGCCACTATACACCAGAACCGTAGTCTGTTACCATCCCTGACGTAATGGACTACGGGACAGAAAGGGAGAGGGACGGGGGAAGGCCCCTGAACGAAGTTGGCCCCCGAGGCCGCACAACCCCGGGGGCCGGGTCCTCCTGAACCAGCAACCTTCGGAGGTAGCGGCTGGGAGCCGCCGAGACAGAGGATAGCACAGAGCGAGAGGAGACCATGCGAGACCACGTGACCTTCGTGCCCGAGAGCGTCCGGGAGCAGCTACGGTGCCTGGCCGAGGAGCTCAAGACCGGGGGCGTCAACGGCGCCGTCGAGTTGATCCTGCGGGAGACCGCGGTGACCGCGGACTCCCTCGCCGAGCGAGTCGCTCAGGGATTCCGCGTGATCCCCGAGTACCTCGGCGAGGAGTGGGTCCGGCTGCCGGTGACCGTCACCGGGGAGCACAAGGCCGCGATCGAGGAGGCTGCCGCCCAGCTCGGGGTCCAGAGGATGCGCCTCCTCGGCACTCTGCTCACCGCCGCCGCCCGCAACCCGCGGGATCTGGCGGCCCTCATCACCGGAGGCCGCGCCCGGTCCGCACAGAGCGAGGAAGAGGAAGATGTCGCAGTCGCAGTGGAAGCCTGAACCCGCCATCCCTGTCTTCGCGGGAGGCCGATAGGCCATGCAGTGGCATCTCTTCGCGTCCCGCGTCCGGAAGGCTGGCCTGCGACCCGTCCGCCGGAACCCGACCCACTGGCAGATCCAGGGCGGGATCTTCCTCGTCAACTTCTACCCCGGCGGCCGGAAGGGCCCGACGCTCTACGTCGCCGGCTCGGTCTCCGGGAAGCGCCTCCAGGGCGACGACGATGCCCAGCTCCGCCAGGTGATCGCCGCCGCCAGCACGCCGCCGCGGCGAGAGAAGCGCGACAGCCGGAGCAAGGACAGCCAGAAGCGCCGGCGCCACAAGCAACGCCTCATGGGCCGGGACCCGCACTGCTACTGGTGCCGGATCGAGCTCACCCTGGAGGAGGAGAAGGTCAGCGACACCGTCCGCTACGCCACGCTCGACCACAAGGTGCCGCTCGGCGCCGGCGGGCTCGAGCACTCGAACAACTACGTTCTCGCCTGCGAGCCATGCAATCTGGCCCGGGGCGACCGCACCGGGGCTCCACCGACGGAGCCCCGCGAACCAGCAAGGGAGACGTCATGAGAATCGTCAGGCTCGAGGTCGAAGACTTCAAGCGCATCGAAGCGATCGAGATCCGGCCGGAGGGCGAGGCCGTCGAGATCACCGGCAAGAACGAGCAGGGGAAGTCCTCCGTGCTCGACGCCATCGAAGCCGCTCTCGGCGGCAAGCGCCACCAGCCCCAAGAACCCATCCGCCGCGGCGCAGAGCGCGCCCGGATCGTCCTCGATCTGGGAGACCTGGTGGTCGAGCGGGTCTGGACCGAGAGGACCGACCGGCTGCTGGTGAAGAACCCCGAAGGGGCCATCTTCCCGCGGGGCCAGGAGAAGCTCGAGGCCCTGTTCAACAGCCTGGCCTTCGACCCCCTCGCCTTCCTCCGGCAGGGCGACCGCGAGCAGCGCGAGCAGCTCCTCGAGCTGATCGGCGTCGACCTCGAGGCCTTCGACACCGAGAGGAAGACGCTCTACGACCAGCGCCGAGACACCGGCCGCGACCTCCGTCAGGCCGAGGCCGAACTGGCAGCGGCCGCGGAGCCCGAGGGGGAGGTCCCGGAGGATGAGGTCTCGATCCAGGCGGTCACCGCCGAGCTCGAGGAGGTGAACCGGAAGGTGGCAGAGAACGCGACCATCCGGCAGGCGCTCGTGGCCCGCCGCGGCCGCCTCGAACAGGCCGAAGAGACGGCCGAGTCGCGCCGGGAGGCGGTAGCGGCCGCGCGGCGGACCATGGAACAGGCTGAGCTCCAACTGAAGGCCGCCGAGGAACAGGTGGCGCTCCAGAAGAAGGCGGTCGCCGAGGATGAGAAGCGCGTCTCGAAGTTGAAGGAGCCAGACGCCGCAGCGGTCAAGACGCGTCTCGCCGGCGCCGAGGAGCTCAACCGGAAGGTGCGGCAGCGGCAGGCCCGGGCGACGCTCTCGAAGCGGGTCGCCGACTTGACCGCGGCCGTCGACAGGGTCACGAAGGGCATCGAAGCGGTCGACCAGAAGAAGGCGACCGCCCTCCAGAAGGCGAAGATGCCCGTCGCCGGCCTCGAGGTGACCGAGGAGGGGCTCACCTGGAAGGGCACGCCGCTCTCCCAGGAGGCCCTCTCCCGCCGGGTGCGGATCTGCACCGCGATCTCCGCGGCCTTGAACCCGGAGCTCAAGATCGCCCTCGTCCGCGACGGGAACGACCTCGACGACGAAGTGCTCGCCGCGTTCTACGACGAGGCCAAGGCCGCCGGCCTCGAGCAGGTGTGGGTCGAGCGCCGGACCGGCATCGGCGAGCACGCGATCGAGATCGTGGCCGGCCGGCTGGGGAGTGAGGCGGGCGCCGAGGAGACGATCACCGAGTGACCATGCGAGCCCTCACCCTGTGCCGGCCCTGGCCGTTCTGCATCCTCCGCCTCGGCAAGGAGGTGGAAAACAGGACCTGGGCGCCGCCGCGAGACCTGATCGGCCAGGATGTCGCCCTCCATGCCGGCGATGGGTGGGATGCCCGGTCCTATCGGAAGCTCCAACGGCGCTTCCCGCAACTCCCGGTCTACTCCCGATCTCGCGACCATCCCGCCGGCATCGTTGCGATCGCGCGGTTGGCTCGCGTCGTCACCAACCCAAGCGAGCTCCCGCCGCTCCAGCGGCAGCGCTGGTGGATAGGCCCCGTGGGCCACGTCCTCGAAGACATCCGAGAGCTTCCGCGCCCGATTCGATGCCGCGGCGCCCTCGGCTACTGGACCGTGCCAGACGAGATCGTCCGGCAGATCGTTGACCAACTCCAAGAGGTACGAACATGAGCCAAGAGCAAGGCACCGTGAAGTTCTTCAACTCCGACAAGGGCTACGGCTTCATCACGCCCGACAGCGGCGGCGAGGATCTCTTCGTCCACCACTCCGCGATCGTCATGGAGGGCTTCCGGACCCTCGACGACGGCGAGCGCGTGAGCTTCGAGCGCGAGCGGGGCAAGAAGGGCTTCCAGGCACGCGGCGTGATCCGGCTCGGCTTCCCGGCGGGCGACGTGCCCGATCTGGAGCCCGAGGAACGCGATCGTGACCGGGAGCGCGGCAGGGCCGACAGGGGGCGCGATCGCCAGGCGGCGCGGAGACGTTGATGCTGGATCTCGAGATACTCCACTTCCAGCTCTTCTGCGGGCTCGGAGGGGCCGGCATCGGACTCAACCGATCTCGCGGGCAGGTGGGCGGCTTCCGGGGCACCACCCGCTGCCTCGGCGGCGTGGACGTCAACCGGAGCCGGATCCGAGACTTCGAGCGGCTGGTGGGCGTCCCCGGGACGGTCCTCGACCTGTTCTCGCGTGAGGGCTACGCCCTCTTCCACGGACACCCGCCGCCGGCGGACTGGCGCGAAGCCACGCCCGATGACCTCCGCCAGGCGGCCGGCGGTGAACGCCCGCACATCATCTACTCGAGCCCGCCCTGCACCGGCTTTTCCGGCCTCGTCACCGAGAAGCGATCGAAGGGGGCTCGCTACCGGGCTCTCAACGAGCTCACCCTCCGAGGCATCTTCCTCGCCTTGACGGCGTGGGAGGACGATCCGGTCGAGTTCTTCGTGATCGAGAACGTCACCCGCATCCGGACCCGCGGCGTGGACTATCTCGACGCGATCAAGGCAATGCTCGACGCCCACGGCTACTCCTGGGCG
>Ga0214472_10000248_pt1 | contig 70268 bp, 109 predicted proteins | sample RVTome_6_FD_207662 | JGI IMG/M metagenome (GOLD analysis project Ga0214472, IMG submission 207662) | Soil microbial communities from uranium-contaminated site in the Upper Colorado River Basin, Wyoming, United States - RVT140D175 | ecosystem: Environmental > Terrestrial > Soil > Contaminated >...
CTTCGCGCAGGCTCAGGACGTGACCTACAACGGGATCGTGAAGCAGGACCTGGATGGCGCCATTGCCCAGATCAGTTGGCGCGTCGGAAAGGGCGTGCCGGCCTTCACGAGAATCGGGCGGTACACCGAACCTTCCATTTACACCTTACACCAAAGCCAACGGAAGGCACTCACTAAGTTGGCACGCCTAGTGGAGATGTTCAACGGATGAAGCCGTTGCTTACCTGTCAGTTCGCGATCGCCGTTCCACCAGCAAAGGCGGGCCCTTAACCGGCTCGCTCAGGTTTGCGAAAGGATGGTGCTCTGATGACCTTGCCGCTGCGCCCAGATCAGGCGCTACATCGCCAGCAGCGCTGGTTCGAGGTAAAGAACGTCGAGCAGTCAGACACCCTGTCGGCCTATTCCGTGGTGGAAATTGCCGGATCCATTCGCCCGGAGTCTGCTGAATCGGAAACACCAGGCTGTGGGCGCACAGTCATTGAAGTGCAGAAGGCAACCTCCGACAGCCCGCAAAACACGATCGTCCTTGGCCACATGGACATCGTGGCTGGAGGATTCGGCTACGGGACAAACGATTTCCCGGCGTGGGGGTTGTACACCGGAGGACCGCCAGCGGTCGGAGAAGAGTGGGGAGTGGCCAATGGCGCCGCCGTTCTGTCTACGGGAAAGATGGGCTACATCGTCGTCGGAGATGCGCACGACGGTGTGGTTCGCATCATGAAGATCGGCGCCATCGGCGGCCAGGGACGAATGACGCACATCGGATTGTGCGATACCGCCACTCATGCGCCGGACACCTATCAAACCTATAACATCTATTACCTGAATTCAGGAACAACTATTCCGTCGATAAGCAACCCTCTCGAAACCGTGGAGGCGTGGAACGAGACTGGACAAAACCTCTCCAACTCGATCATGTGCTTGCTGGCAGAAGTCGACACCAACACCGCAAACAAGTTCATTGCCCTGCCTATTGAACTCGAAGACTGCACTAATCCATGACCGTTCCCGAGAGAATCGGATTCAACCCTGTCACCGGCAAGTTGCTGCAGACGGCCAACCGCCGCCTGTCGACGTGCCCCAACGTGCAGTGCTGCTTCAACTACACCGGGAATCTGACGGCTTACGTCTCGGCCACGTCTGACTTCTCTGGCGGAACGCAGAACCTTGGCTGCGACAAGATCGCCCTCACCAGAAGTGCCCTGGCTGGCGGTGGCTGGAAGTGGACGGGGAACGCACATTCCTCTGTCTGGGAGGATTGCATCTTCGAGGACACTTTCGAGCTCGAAGTGCAATGTAATGACGGATTCGCACGAGACGCGTGCACGTCTGCCATGGATGCTGAGGTAGAGAATACAGGAATCGCAGTCACCCAGTGCTGCTGCAACCCTCCGTGCATCATTACATCGTGGGTGGCTGACGGATCCACCTCCCCGATCGAAATGGTGGAAGACATAGAAAGCGGCACTGGCCAAAACGAATGCAGCCCAGTCAGGTGGGATGGCGCTACGATCGTGTCGTTTGGCGTGTGGATCTTCGGTTTGGATGAAAACGGCCAGTTCTGCTGCCATCCGGACACGTGCCCCCCGTTCGAGGACTACAGCTCCGGTCCTTGTAATGGCGAGGAAACCCTCTGCGACGAGTTCACCACATGTGCTAGGTGCACGACGAACAAGGCGGGAGAAAGCACCTGGCGAATCGAAGGCACCGGCTACGGAAATGCCTGCTGCAAATTCCTGAGCAACATCCACTCGATTGCATGGGACGGGAGCGGGTGTGGGTGGGATTACGACGACAACACCTGCAACGAGCGAGCCGACTGGGAGATCAACGTCATGATCACCATTACGGCCACGGACATCCTCGCTACCGTGACGTTCGAGAAGTCAGGTGAAGCTTCGTTCTCGATCGACTACGCCTACTCGTCGAACATTGGGAGCCCATCGATTTCCCCGCCGATCAACTGCGAATCCGAGTGGCATTTGGCGTACACTAGCCAGACGGGAGATACGGACAGTGACCCCTGTGTCAGTACGAATTGGAACGAAACCGTCTTCGTCTGGAACCCCCGAGCCAGCGACACCACTTAAAGTCACCCTGATTCGCAAGGGGAGACGGTGTAAGTTCTGCCGGCTCGAGAAGCGGCACCATGTGAAGTGCCCCGCGCTGACTCCCAGGTGGTTGTTGTGGGGTACTGGGCTGGCCCGCCTGATCAAGTTGGTGACGTTCGGATATGTGGATCCCTGCCGCAAGTGCAAGGAGCGGCAGTTCTGGCTGGACAACCTGGGGCACCGCTGGTGGATCTGGTGGAAGTGGGACCGATCGCCCTGGGGTTTCTGGAAACGGCCAAAGCGTGCGACAATCAATCGAGCGACACGACATTGTAGAGGGTGTGGGGATGAGGACGAAGAACATCTCGGGGTGGCCGGAGGTTAGGGAGTATATGATCGTGTATGTTTCACGGTCAGCTGCCGATCTGATGAGCGACATGTACACGATTCGTTTTCCTGGCCATCCAAATCGGATCATTCCGTTTTCAGTTGAAGAGTGGGAGAACGCATCCGATCTTCGCCTAGAACGCGGCGAAGAAGCGAGGGCATCGCTCCGTGTGGTGGACTGGCCGATGACCCGAGAGGACGCTGGATAATGGACATGGACAAGGCGATCGAACAGTTGACGGCTGAATGCGGTGAGCGGACAGCGATCGAGTCGTTCGAGTACGCACCGTATCCTACATGCTGCAGGCAGGAGAACCGAAATGACAGCGATGCCGAACACGACGTACGCACGGCGGAAGCCCAAGAACCCAGCCCCGCCGATCATTCGTCCGGGTGAGACGCCGCAGCTGGCGAACACGCGCAGGACGCGAGCGATTGTCGGTGGATCTCGTCTTGGCCAGGCGGTTGGCGCGGCACCTCAAGGGGGCGCTCTTGCGCAGGGGCAGCAGTATTCACTTCAAACCCAACAGCCGGTTGGACGCCTGCAAAGTGCATTCCAGCAGCCGAACCCACTCCAGGCGGCACACCAGGCGCAAGCGAGCATGTTCTTGGGAAGGCCAGGCAATCGAGCGGCCGAAGTCGCCAGGCAGAGGGCCGGGTTTCGATCCCTGCAGGATCAAGTCCGCGGTGAAGCCGACACCGGCGCTCTTGATCTGAACGCCAACCTCCCTCCGGACATCCAGCAGTCCGAGCGCCGCAATGATCTGATTCACCGATTCCAGCCGAAGTCCTCGGCCGAGATGATGGCCGCCAGTGAAGGCGATTGGAACGAGGCCGTCAGAAAGAGCCGGCTGCAGCAAGCGCTGTCGACTGGCCTGGGCGAGGAAGCAGATCGGACGGCGTCACTGCGGCCAATCAATGAACGCGCCCAGGCCGAAGAGGCTCAGAGACAGCAATCATTCCAAGAACGTGGAAGGCTGGCGGATGCGATGCGAGCCCAAGGAGAACGCGTTCCAGGCACCGCCACAGTTTCGGTAGGCGAGCCAGGGGATCTGATGCAGGCACTCGCCCGCCGCAATGCGAGACTGGAACGGCAGGGACGCGACACGTCCGGTCTGCATGCCTACCCGAACATGCTGGCAGGACAGCCGTCGAGCCAGAAAAATGAAACTGGTGGTTTCTATCGCGGCGGAAATCTAATGGCACCGCAGGTCGAGGCGCCGGCAGGAGGAGAGGTTCCGCCCCCGGCTCCGAATCCCGAGCTGCCATATCAGCAGCATCTGGCCAACGCCGGATTGAAAGGCGACTCCAGGTTGAACCGGATGCTCATGGGCGGCTACCAGGGTCGGGGACTGAATCCGGCCCAGTCGGCAGGGATGGCGATGGCGCAGCGGGATCCGAATAGCCCGCTGACGAACCTGATGATGGGCGGCGGCAGGTTCGCGCTGGGAATGGCGGGGCAGCCGTCGGAAAATTTACTGAATGAGGCTGAAGCCAGATTTCTCAATGCTCAATCTGGCAACGTGAATTTCCAGAACAGCGCACGGAATGTTTATCTGCAATCGCGGTTCAATGGTTTGAGTCATGAAGACGCAATGAAGGCAGTTCAGATGGGTGGAGACATGAGCATGGCTGCTCCGCCAGAGGAAGAGGGAGGCGGTGAGGCTGAAATGACGCAATCGGACTGGCAGGCCCTCGAGGCGCTGAACAAGAATCGAGCGACTCCTATCACGCCCAAACTGTTCAAAGAGCGATTCGGCGCCGGAAGAAGGCTGGGTAGGGGGATGCTCGATGCGTTGAACACGGCAGGCGGCCAATTCCAGTACTCGGCCGGAATGTAACCAGGAGGGCTGGAATGTGACTAGGCTCGCCCTCCCACCGCTCCAACCGCTCGGACTCCAGCCGTTGCGAGCCGCGCGCCAGCAGCAGCGCCCTCTATCCACCGACGAAGAGCAGTCCATCCTCAGTCGATTGGGACGCACCACCGTCAGTGGGATCGGAGCCGTCGGTAATCTGCTGGATCTCCCAGGCTCCAGCGTGCGGGACTTCCTGGCCGGCGAGAACCCGCTGGATCAGTGGCTGTCCCCCTTCTCTGCGGAGAACCGGGTGACGGGACGTGACTTGCTCCGTCGCGGAGGCGCCGTCGGGCAGGAGGATACCTGGGGGAACTTCGGTGGAGGCCTAGCGGCAGAGATTGCCCTAGATCCGCTTACCTATCTCACCTTCGGTCTCGGGGCCGTCACGAAGGCGGGTGCCGTTGCTCGCAAGGCCGGCCTCCTGGACCGAGCCACAGACGTTGGCCGTTCCCTGGGAGCCGCAGGGCCGCGTACGGGACGCATGGCGGCCACGCTGGAGGATTTGATCACCTCGCCCCCGATCTCACGTGACGCGGCCACGGGGGCTGCCCAATACGCCAGGGGGGCTGGTAGTGACATTGCCGCGCGCCGGGCTGCCGAGAAGGCGGCGGGTGGATCCCTGGACGAACTCCTGGGCCAGCCCTTGGGAGGTGCCTTCGGTGTAGGGCTGCCGTTCCAGGCCCCGATGGCCACGTTCGGCGGCAGCCAAGTACCTCGAGGACTGGACTGGCTGGGAGGGAAGATCGCCAGATCGCCGGTTGGAGTCGGGGTGAAGGCTCTCTTCCATGCACCTGCCAAGGGGCAGTGGAGTGCCGGGGCCCAGTCCCTGGCCGAGTCGATGACGGGATTCGAACGTAAGGCCGGCGCTCAGGCGTCGCAGCAGGCTCTCGACATGGGTGATCGTGTCGGGCAGGGGTGGAAAGCATTCGACGAAGCATTCGGGGAAGGAGTGCGGGACCGGATGCAGACAACACGCCTCCAGCAGGCCGCAGCGAGACTGGGGACGACGGTTGATGAACTCCCGGCCGAGGTGGCTGCCGAGCTGGCCGTAACCTCGGATGACGTGTTCGACATCTATCAGCGCGCCGTCCGGCTCACCATGGAATCCAAGGGGGACGTGGGGCCGGCGGCTGCCAGGTTCGGAATACAGGGCGACTTATCGTCCGTCCGCAACGTGGCCGACGAGATGGTGAAGGCCAACCGCGCCGTGGCCCAACAGATTCAGGACATGGGCGCGGACCTGAAGCTCCTCGATCAGTTCAACGAGATGGTGGCCGAAGCGGCAGCCACCCATGCGCCCAGATACGTCGACTTCAAGAAACTTCCTGCAGAGGCTCGCCGTCGAATCGCTCCCCATATGGCTGGCGTGAACATCGCTCGTACCCCGGAAACGCGCCGCATCAACACCGAGACGGTGAATCAACTGCTTACCGATCCCAAGGCTCGGGGCGCAGATTCACTGACGCACATCAAGAGCGAGTACGCCGAGAATCTGGATCCTTCCTGGGCGCGGGATACCAAGGCATTCAAGGTGGCCATGAAAAAAGAGGATGCGGAACTGATGGCCGGGCGAGATGAAGGGTTTTCCCAAATCATCAAAGCCGCACGCAAAGAAGGGGGCCTTGATGAATACATCAGAAAGAATGGAGTTCAGCGGATAGAGGAGCCTGGTGTCAATGTCAACTTCGACAAGCCGCAGGGGCTGTACACAACGCCCGCTCACGTCGAGTCGCTGCACCTTGATCTAGGAGGATCCAGGACGGACTTTGTGGTAAAGCCCGGATTTCGTGAAGTGACCGTGGACATCAGCGGGTTTGCCGACGATGTCATGAGCCGCGGCGTCGATCAAATGGCAACGAATCTGGTGTGGCTGCGCACGGCAATGCCAAAAGTGGCTGCATCGATTCGCGGGAAGTCGATGGCGCAACTGCGAGAGATGTTTGGTGCCAAGTTCCCTGAAGTGAACTGGAGTCGCTACAAAGAAATCCAGGACATGATCGAGGGCTACGCCGGCATGCTGGCGCGCACGAATGGCATTGACGTCATTAGGGGAGTTGAGCTTCGACCAACCGCACTGCTTCCCCCTGGGACAAGCGAGGAAGTTGTCATACTTAATAGAGACGCCCTTGTGTCAGCTGGAGAGCTCAGGGCACACGAAGCAGCGATGGACGCTAGGGCCGCCCAACACTCCAAAGACCTGCACGCTGACGCGCTGCAAAAGTGGGTGAAGAAGCACGCCAAACGCCCGCTGTTCACACGCAAGACAGTCGACGACTTCGCACAGTACCAGTCCAGCGCCCAGCGGCTGGCGGCCAGCATGTCGGCCATTCACGAGCACTTCGGCCGCAATCTGTCCGAGGGGGGCGTGCCGATCTACCAGGCGTTCCAGGACGCCGGACTCAATGCGGATACGGCGCTCGAACATTTCGCCCGCCGGCACGGGATGAGCATCGAGCAGGCAGCCAGCGCCACGATACCGGAGGAGACGGCGAAGGGCGCCAAGGCAATGCTCGCTGCCCAACCGGGAACTGAGTACGGCAACCGCATCGGCCAGGCAATGGATCGCTGGATGCAGCACTGGAAGCAGGCAGTTTATTTGCCGTTTCCGGCCTCTGTGGAAAGGAATCTGCACGCGGGACTTTTCATGAATGTCGCATCGGGCGAGATCCCGATACAGGAGATTCCGAATTTCACGAAGGCTTTGTACCACGTCCAGCGGATGGCGACCGGTAAAGTGGATGACGTTGAATTGCTGCGCGCCATGTACACCAACAACATCCTGGATCCACGATTCGGTTTTGAAGGAGTCGAGCGGTCGACATTGCGAAAGGCACCTGGCGATCTGGAAATCGCTATTGTTCCCGAGAGCCCCACGCGACTTCGACAGACATGGAGGCAGGCCCAAGAATCAATTGCCGACGATGGCGTGCGCAACCCACTTGGGTCCCGTGCTGCATACCGTACGTTGCTGGGTACCGGCTCGAAAGCAAACCACTGGGTGGAATGGCTCGTTCGCGGATCCATGTTCAAGCATCTGCGTGACAAGGGGTGGGATGACGCTGCCGCCGCGGCGAAGGTTCGTGAATTGCACTTCGATTATTCTCGTGCGGGAGCAACACCATTCGAGCGCGGTGTAATGAAGCGAGCTGTCCCCTTTTACACGTTTGCAAGAGGCATCGCGGAATACACCATGCGCGAGCTCATGCGTCGACCGGGAGGCGCATTCGGCCGAAGTATCACGACGTCAGGCAGGGCTGGCGATCCTGGCGTTCTGGCACCAGAGCATATTGCCCAGGGAGCCGCTATTCCAATGGGAGAGGGCCCGGAAGGATCGCAGACGTTCATCAGCGGACTTGGTCTGCCCTTCGAGGATTCGTTGCAGTTCCTCAGTGCCGGCGCCGGGCCCGGGGCGGCGCTGCAACATGGACTCTCAGAGATTGCTTCTCGAACCAACCCACTGATCAAAGCTCCCATTGAGCTCGCGACGGGGCGTAGCCTCTTTCAGGGACGCGCTCTGGAAGATTTGGATCCGACCTACGCACGCTTGATCAGCAATGTCCGCGATTTGGCGACAGGAGAAAGGACGCGATCCGTCCGTCCCCTGGCGGGCAGTCAGACATTGGAAGCGATCCTAGGCAACCTTCCGACTTCCAGGTTCGGTACCACCGCGAGAACGCTCACCGATCCCCGTAAATGGGAGGATCCGACTTCCATGCTGACGAACCTGTTCACTGGGGTTCGCCGTACGCATGTCAGTCCTGAGCAGATGGAGCACCGGGCGCAGCAGCTCGCCGAACAGCGGATGCAACGGGAACTCGGGGCCCGGGAGTTCACCCGACGCTGGATCCCCGAGGATCTCCAAGAACGATTCACTCCCGACCAGCGGATCCTGGCCGAACAGATGAACGCCCTGCTGGCAACACTGGCCAGAAGGCAGCGGGAGCGATCAAAATGACTCGGCAAAGCTTCCGTGTGCACCTCGTCTGCGGCAAGACCGACTGGGATGCCATCGAGAAGCGTATCTCTCGGCTCCAGAGACACCAAGTCAAGGCGATCCTGGACGGGTTCGATACCTGCGAGCGGACTGGGCAAGAGTGCGCCAACTGTCTCTTTGAGTTTCAATCATTGCTCATCAGGGCAATCATTGAGAAGTCAGGGGTTCCGTCTTCTCCTTGACTTCGCTGAGCCTCGTGTCCTCGTGCGAATGGCGAGACCATATGGCACTTGCGCGGCAGAGCATCCTGCCATGCATGTAATTCCCGGAATTGTTCGGCCCGGACAGATAATCTCCCGGAAGGCGTCCGCCACAAACAGGGCATACGTCGCCAGCAGCATCACGCAATGTTTTCAGTCTCACTTCCAATAGTGCTTTCTGAAATAACTCTGGCGTCACGCTTCACTCCTTCCCGCAAAGGGACTCCAGCCTCTTAAGGATTCTTCGCACCTTGGTCGCCGTCCACAGTTTCGTAGGATCGTACGCGCCGTTGGTGGGAATGCGTTCGTAATTAAGGGCATCGGCGATTTGCTGGAATCCGCACCCTCCATCGCGTTGTATCCTGATTGCGTCTATCACCTGCTGCTGCTCTTCGACAGGCACCAGCCTCTTTGAATCGGTCGGATCCAGCGTCCAGCCGTAAGGCACCTGGCCCACTCGTTCGCCTCGCTCGCGCTTCTCGTGCAGCGCTGCCTTGGTGCGCTCGCTGATCGTCTCTCTTTCCCATTGAGCCACGGTCATCAGCATGTTCAAGACGAGGCGCCCCGAAGCCGTCTTGGTCGAAACGCAGTCGTCAACCGCCAGCAGCGTCACCGTCTTGCTGAAGTAGCGGGTGATGAGCACCTGCCAATCGGCGAGACTCCGGGTGAGTCGGTCCAGCTTGGCGACGATAATTCCCTTGGACTTCCGGGAATCGAGTAACCGCATGGCATGCTGGAACCCCGGCCTCTTGAGCGAGCGGCCGCTCCCGCCGATGTCCTCGATCCAATGCTCGACTTCATGGCCGTACAGCTCGCAGAAGGACTGGATCTTCTTCCGCTGCACTTCCGGGGAGATTTCCTGGATCTCCTTCGATACGCGGATGTAGCCGATGAGCTTCATGACAGTGCGGTTTTGTGGAATTTATTCTGGCAGTGGCGACAAATGATCACGGAATCGAGCGGTGCCTCGGATATTGTCGAATTTCTCGTGCGTCCGCCGCAGTGTGGACAACGTATCGATGCGCTTTGGTAGATCCAGAATCCCGCCAGCCAGAGGATCGGATTGAGGATCACGGCCAAGATAAATCCGTCGAAACTGCCGCCACTCCCGGCAGCCGAGCCCCACAGCCCCAGCAATGCAGTTATGATTCCCGCCGGCAACATCCAGCCCGAGCGCCCCCCCGTTGGGAATTGGCCCCCGTGCCCAGCCCAACCACCGCCTGTCCGGTTCCGGCTGGTTCCGGCTGGTTCCGGCTGGTTCTCTCGGACTACCTGGGGTTTCTCCTGCTCTACCGGATTGCGTGGCGGTTCTGTTGCTGCGAGCGGTTCGGCTGTCGTGTACGCGACAATACATCCGGTTGCGATCGCAGCGATGATGAAGCAGTAGGCCAGGATGATCACGTCACTCTCCTCACTACCTTTGGTTTCGGTTTCGCATTCTCCTTACGCTTGATCTCCAGTCCAAAGTATTTCACCAGCGTGTCGACCATCTTCTGCGAGAACGCTCGCTCCCCTTTGGCGCAGCGGTAGAGGGCCGTGTAATGAAGGCCGGTGCGGCGCGCCAATTCCCGGTAGGTGAACCCGGATTCAGATATGAGCCGTCTCAATTCGTCGGTGAGCATGCAGCGAGTTTAGTCGGGCGTTGCTGGCGTGTCAACACTCAGCGCATTCAGCGCAATCGTCTTCACCCCAGAGCTGCGGTCCCCGTAGATATCGACGATCTGGCGGAGCGCGGAACGCAGCCACTCGATCTCGTCACGGAAAAGCTGCACTCGCCACTCGGCTGTCGCTCGTCCTGAGCGCAGCCGCGCGTTCTCCTCTCGCAGCCACTGATTCTCTCTCCGCAGATCCTCGGTCATGTGGCTCACTCCCACGGAATAAACTTCGGCGACTCCCGGCGGCATCACGCGATGTCGTCGGTCATTGAATCAGCCCCATTTTCTTGAGGTATTCGTCTCGTTCCTTGTTGCAGCAATTCCAGCCTCCCTCAACACGTCCTGTAGCCGCGTTCCAAACGGCTCTGGCTTGAACCACTTCGTCAGCAATTCCCGGCATTCCTTGCAGTGCCTTCGTCGGCTGGACGACTTGTCTTTGCCGCAGCGTTTGCAGAAATGATGCTTTACCTGTGGCTGCCGCTGCATGTTTCGCAGGTGGTTGCACTTTGCGCAAGCATGGGCCTGATTCATTCGGGCGTTTCCCCCGCCCTCTCCAATCGGATGTCTGTGTTCCAGCGTAGCGAAGGGAGACTCGACGACGATGTCTCCGACGCGGTGTAGCACCGAGAATGCCTTGATCTTCACCGCGTCAACCGCTCGCACGAGCACTGTCTGCACGCCGCAGAATTCGCACTTGCCGTCGCTGTCGGTCCACAGCTCGAGCAGTCGATTGCCGCGTCTGGACTGGCGGCGCGCTTTGATGCGCCTACGAGATTCGATGTTGGTCGCAGTGCTGAGTGGCCGATATCCCATCGCTCTCACTCCCGCGTAATAAACTTCGGCGACTCCCGGCGGCAAATTCTCACGCCACGTCCGGCGGCATCTGCCGATTCCTCGTCGAGATCGACCGATCGACGTAATACTTTCGCATGTCCGGCGTGCGATGTCCAAGGTAATCGCTCACTGCCTCTGGGTGCTCGATGTCCAGTTGCGTCGCCCCCGTCCGGCGAAGCTGCTGCATCGCCCCGTGCCTGACTCCCGCAATCGCAGTGACGTTGTCCCGCCACCAAACGTACCAGTTGGACTCGTTCGCAAACGGACACTTCAGCACCGGATCCCGCTCCAGACGCAGCACCAGAGCCAGCGTACGCGGCCGTAGCTGCGGATAGTGGCTGTGGCCGGTCTTGTGCTGCCGGAGCACGACGGCCCCCGTAGGCGTGATCTGGGAGCGTCTGATCCGCCAGATATCCGACCTTCTAAGTCCGCTGTCATAGACCGCGCAGACCAGCGATTCGCAGTACAGGGCCCGCGGCGTTCCGTCCGGGAAGTAGCCGACCAGCGCCCGGCAGCGTCGGAGCACGGCCCGCAGCTCGGGAATGGTCCAGGCGGTCGGGCAGGGATCCGGCTTGCGGACACGGCGGACGCGGCGCGGCCCCTCGACCAGCCCAGCACGGAAGCAGTCTCGCCAGACCATGAGCAAATTCGTCCGGTGGCTGAGGACGGTTCGCTGGGCGTACGTCAATTCGAGGTGCTGCAGCCAGCGGCTGACCTGGTCGTCTTCCAGATCCAAGAGCTTGGCCGGGCGTCCCAGCCATTCGCCAAAGAGCCGGACAGTGCGCCCCAGCTGGTATTCGGTAGTGGCTGCCAAGCTGCGATACAGGCTGTACCGCGCGATGTGCGGAAGGATTTCTGACACGGATTTTGCCCCGGTTGTGCCCCGCAAACGGTGCACTTCCGAGGCTACCAGAGTGGCTATGTTCTTCCGTGTTTCCTCGCGCCTCCGCGGTCCAGTTCTCCAAAATCAGCGTGAATTGTAACGGTCAGCGAGACCCTGCAGGTGCTACGCCTGACAACCCTTCGGGACTGAGGTGTTCGGGAAAAATGAGCGGATTCTGCGGGGTGTGGCTCAGCCTGGTAGAGCGCCTGCTTCGGGAGCAGGAGGTCGCAAGTTCAAATCTTGTCACCCCGACTGTTTATTGCAAGCCGCAAATCAGCATGTACAATAGCGAGGCATGAGCGAGATGGCAACAGTTCCTGGCTACTACACGATGGACGAGGCCGCCGATGTCCTGAAGGTTTCGGTGAGCCAGATCTCCCGGTACATCTCGGCCGGACGGATGCCGGCCATCGACCTTGGCAGGCAGAAACTCATTGAGCAGCACGTGGTTCACACGTTTGAGAAGCCGCCAATCGGGAACCCGCAATTCCGCGAGCGGGCAAAAAAATCCTGATTCTTTCCGAACTCCTCTTGCAAGACGCATTCTGAGTTGCATAATGTCCTGGTGTTGACGCACTGGGACTCAAAGGCCCGGTGCAAATGAGCACCGGGCTTTTTTCGTTTGGTAGCCCGGTGCGACGAAATCGGAGTTCGTCACCGGCCCGGCCGGTGCGAAGGAGTTCACCGGCTGATGTTTCTCAAATGCGTGTCATGGAATCGCGTGGTTTCCTAGGGGTGCTCGCAGCCCCCATGGCGAGAAGTCGCACGGCCCAATGTGCCGCGCGAGCCTCTCGCCGAATCCCACAAATGCCGGATGAATGGGCCGGCAAGTTCCGAACCCGCCACGCGATTCCATGATGTGCATTTTTGTTTTTCTTTGGTTTGGAACTGCGGAGAAAGGACGAACGCATGACCACGAAAACCACCTCACAAAAGCACGCTCATCTGAAGTCTCTCGCCAAGAAGAATCGTCTCGATGTCTACGAGATGATCCGCCTGGCCAGCGACATTCTTGCCGACCACGAGTACGTCGATTCGCTGGGAGGCGAGGCGGCGGTGCTCGACATGCTGGCCGCTGATGAATTCGCGCACTTTCCCACGCGCCCAGCCGTCAAGACGATGGTCGACGCGTATCGCGCCAACCCCGATCGCAAGACCTGGAAAGAATACGCATACAGCACGGAGGCGATGGTCGAGCTGGCCAAGCCGGAGAAGTTGAAGCCCGAAGGAGATCGCACCGACTGGAAGGCATTGGCGAAGGAACGGGAAGCTCGCGTCGCCGAGTTGGAGGCAGTGGTGGCAGACCTTCGGGCGCGATGCAGCGAGTTGTCTACTCGCGTCGAGGAATTGCTCGGCGTGAATGGCGAACTGCGTGGACGGATCAAGGCGCGACACGAAATGATCGCGTGAAAAGGAGGTGCCAAGGTGAGCGATGGAATTGCAGTGCTCAAACTGAAGGTTACATCGTCGTCAGTCGACCTAGAGCCGGTCGCCGAGATGTGCCGCAAGGCTCGCAATATGGCTGTCATTGATTGGCTGCTGCGTCAGAAAGGAATGCCACCATCAGAGAGGCAGTCAAAGCGGCATATCAAGCGCAAAGACAAGGCAGCTGACGCCCCGACGTCTGAATCGAACAAGATTTATCACGCCATCCGGGACGCCGTACCAGCCTTGTCGGCAGACGTGGCATCATCGCTTTCTCAGGCGGTGAATAGCTATCTCGGCGGCAAGATGGACTGGCGCGAAGGCAAGAGCGAGGACGGCAAGAGGCCGCGCAGGAGAGATGCCATTGCGGAATTCAGGATGAGGGCTCCGTTCGCGACGGCCTTGGAAATTCCACTTGCCAACAAGAATGTCACGCTGGCATTCACCGACACGATGACCGTCAGGGTGCGGCGAGTGCTGACCGGCGAGCCGGATATCGAGTTGGTGTTGTCGACCCGGAACATGCCTGCTGGTATCAAGCTGCTAATCCGAGACGTGATCGACGGTCGGAAGAAGCTGGCCGATTCGAAGCTGATCCTTCGCCAGGAAAGCTGGTACGTCCATCTGCCTATCTCATGCCCCGCTGTCCCACTTGATCCCGAGCGCGTGGCAACTCTATCGCCGATCCAGGGAGATGGCCGCTACGACCGACCGTTCCGTCTGAAGCTGCCCAACCAAAATCGCGAGATCGGAGACGGCTGGTACTTGAAGAGCCAGGCGGAGCGATTCGTGGGATTGCGAAAGCAGATTGGGTGGCGCTACCGGCAGCGCCAGGGAGCCGGACACGGCCGCAAGAAAGCGGACGCGGCAGTGCGTAAGCGCATCAAGCAGTTTGCCGACATTGTGTCGGAGGTCAGGCGGCGCATGATCCGGGACATCGTGTCGTGGTGCGAGCGGCGGCAGTGCGGACTGCTGGTCTATCACGAGCCGACGTTGCCCCTCAGGACGAAGTGCTGGTTTGCGGCGAATGGCGTGGATTGGGATTGGACTCGGTTTGTCGGCGACTTGGAAAACTCCTGCAAGCGAAATGGCATTCGGCTCGACAAGCGGCAGCTGAAGCTAAAGGACGTCGCATGAAAGCGTTGCCGTGCGCGTGTTGCGCAAGGGAAGTGCGTATCCGGGATCGGTCACGATTCTTACGGATGGTGCGCGAGCGACGCCAACCGCTGTGCGAGCAGTGCCGTCGCTACGTAAGAGGGGGGGTCGCTCGCATCGCGCAAGTCCCTGGAGAGCATGATGATCCGAAGTTGTTCCTGGTCAGGGGTCGTGGAAAACACGCACGCAAGAGGAAGGCTCTCGCAAGTCAGCCTCTGGCGCGTGTCTGCGCAACGGCTTGCGAGGCCGGAGTCGCAGTGGATGAGTGAAGGGTTTGGAACTGCGAGCCGGTCCCACCAGCGATACCGCCAGCCGCGGAATCGTCGCAGTGGATGAGTGAAGGGTTTGGAACTGCGAGCAAAGGTTGACTGCGATGCGAGAAATCATCTAGTCGCAGTGGATGAGTGAAGGGTTTGGAACTGCGAGCGCCTCGCAGGATGGCGCAGTGGATGAGTGAAGGGTTTGGAACTGCGAGTACGAACTGTGCCCCCAGGTGGGAGTACGTATCCCGCCGAAGCTGGTGGCACGAGCACAAAAGGAGGCGATTTAAAATGTCCCATGATCATCACAAGGCCGCCGTCAAACACATCCTTCGGCGCGTCGTGGAGTCTGGCGATTTCCGCTGGTACATGTTGCATACCGAGAGTTTTTCGTTGTGCCTGGCGGCATATGCAGAGGATCTCGGCATCACGAAGGAAGAGGCGGAGAGGCAACTCGACGTAGCCATGTCGCGGTACGACCCTAGACAACCCCTCGTCGAAGAGCAGCGGCTACAGATTGAGCGTGCCTCCGAGGTGATATACGAGATGCGAGAGGGTGGCAAGCTCGACGAGGAGACATGGAGTGATATCTACAACGCACTTCACAGCGAGCCACCGCCGAAGCTGGTGGCACGAGCGATTGCGAACGAGAAAGGACTCTGACCAATGCCTATCGAGCAACACACCGTCTACGTCGACCTGCGATTTACCAAATCGTCCATCAAGATCCTCGAAGACTTTGCCATCGTCATTCGACTGCTCGTCGATTTGCGCGAGGACATGCCGTGGCGAGCCGACGAGATCGACGAGGCGGGGGAAGCGATGAAGCGATTGGTGGAGCAGTTGCGAGCGGATGGGTGAGAAATAGAAACCACTAAGGAGGTAATCATGCTCGTGCTCAGCAGACGACAGTATGAAGGCGTAACCATAGGCGAAGGCGATAGTGCGGTCCACGTCGAGGTTGTCGAGATCATGAGATACAAGGTGCGACTTGGATTCACTGGACCGGATGGCGTCCCCATCCATCGCGATGAAGTTGTGGAATATAGGCGACGGAAGGAGGGCGACGATGCAACTTGAAGCCGGGAAATACTACCGAACCCGCGACGGCAGGAAGGCGTTTGTGGGGTATGTCCAGACGGACATCGACAATCGCTCGTTCTTTGGTCACATCGTCATAGATCAGCACAAATACCAACCGCACTGCTGGTTCGAGAATGGTGGCGGAAGATCGCACCCCGACAGGTCCGACCTCGTCGAAGAGTGGCGCGAGCCGGTGACGCGGGAAGTTTTCTTGCTCAGGAGCCAATACAGCGGCGACACGGTTGTTGCCGGCCACGAGGGACAGCGCGGCTGGGAAGTCATCGCCAAGTTCACCATCACCGAGGGAGAGGGGATGACGGATGACTGACACCCAATACACCATCGCCATCAACCGCATGACCCGCCGCGCCGAATCCGCCGAGCGCCGAGCCGAGCGATTGGAACGCGAGTTGGCAGCGACGCGAGAGGTGGCCGCCGAGCTGTATCGACTCTGCCGCGGAGCGTGGGTGATTACGGAGGCACGAAACGACAGGTAAATGCAGATGACCGAATCAGAACGCGACATAGTCCTGAATCGACTGGATGAATATCCGGCTGGTGTGCCGCCTGAGTCCTGGGGGTACGGCCCAATGGAGGACGCAGATCCTGCCGAATGCTCGCGAGAGGAGCTGCTCGAATACGGATGACCAGCAGTGTACCTAGCCCTCGGTCGAGTGGACGTTGGTGACGATTGGGATACGGCGATCAGTGACATTGCTGAGGCATGTCGCTGGAGCGTACCGGAATATCTGAATTCGCTCTTCCGTGATCCGAAGCGCGTGGCGGAAAGGTTGCGAGTGAGGTAATGCGAGCCACCAAAGAGAACTGCGAGCGTGCCGTGGGATGGCTGAAGGTGATCCAGAATCGCCTAGCCAATGAGGATGCGTATGGCCATCAGATAATCGAGGAAGTAGCCGAATTCCTCACCGCCGCGCATCGACAACTGCCATCCGAGGCGACATTCGAGAGCGGAGAGGAGTGAATGATGGGACGACTTCAGAAAAAGCTTGTGGCGAAAACAGGCAGCAAACTCAGCCAGCACATTGGCGACCAGCTGTTGAAGGCCAGACGCAAGAGAGATGTAACCATGCGGCAGGTTGCTGACGGCGCAGGGCTTTCGCCCACATTTGTTTGCGACTTGGAAAACGGCAGAATGTCGCCTGGTGCAGAGACGCTGTGGCGGCTGAGCCAGTATTTTGAAGTGCCGATTGGGTATTGGTTCAAGGGGTACACGGGGAGCGAATGAATTCGTGCAGCCGAACGAATCGGCGTAGACAGGAGAAACAAATGGGTAGCCACTCGGATTTCGACCATTCGTTGGAGTCGCGGCGACGCGACTTCCTGAAGGAATTGGGACTGCGTGCGGAGTTGATGGCCGACTTGGGGATGAACGCAGAGCAGCGTGGCAAGCCTCTCGCGTCATGGACTCACGACGGGATGCGGTGCCAGCTGCTGCAAGACGACCGGCAAGGGATTCTGCGAATCAGCATTGGCGGTGGAGACGACCTGCCTGTTCTCGGCGACTACTGCAATTTTCGTGGTGACGTCGGGAAGTGCATTCGGCTACTGGAAAGAACGATTGACGCACTGCGGCATTGCCCAGAGCAAGCGTGAACCAAGAAGGCCCGCAGCCGATTTGCAAAGATCGAGTGAATCAAACCAGCCCGAAAGACGAGGGAAATGATGGCAACAACTGAACAATCTTTTGTAGATCACATTCTGGTTGGCCACGACGGACCGTGCCTTGTCTGCAGTGGACCTCGCAGTTACCGGGCGTGGACTGACGTCAACGGCCAGTGCTACTGTCTGGCGTGCGGCTGTACCTACCAGATTCTCGGCTGCCACTTCAGACAGGAATTCCTAGACAAGCACGGAATCATGAAGGAGCGAGTGGCCAGGGAATACTGCGACTGCTTCGAGGGATTGGAAGTGTTCCGAGCGTACTGGAGCGAAGTGGGCAAAATGATGCCTTTGGGTTCATTCATCGGACGCTCGCCGTATTTGGGCGACCAGCGTCAATCGTGGGGGCGGTGGCTGGCTGAGAACCGAGAACGATTTCGAGACAACGAATATTTCAACTGGGACAGCATCATCGCGTGGCATGAAAAACAACGCCCCCATGACGGCCCGCAGCCGAACGAATCGGCGTGATCGCGGGGAAGGATAACTGCCCGGCCGGCAGGGAGGCCGGCGTGGGTGGGGGAGATCGTAGTTCAAAATCGCGTGGCATGAAAAACAACAAGGGAGACACACATGAATCCGAAAGTAGTGGTGACAACGAAGCACCGCGGAGTCTTTTTCGGCGAGCTGATCGAGAGAAACCGCACTGAGCACGGCACCGAAGTCGTGCTGGCAGACGCTCGTGTCTGCATCTACTGGACGCAGGAGACTTGCGGCTTTGTCGGCCTGGCGGCGACGGGGCCGTTGGATGGGTGCCGCATCAGTCGTGCTGCTCCGCGACTGGAGGTGCTCGACGTGACGTCGATTCTGACTTGCAGCGAAGAGGCCATCGCAGTATGGGAGGCCAGCAAATGGAATTGACCCAACGCATGCTGCAGCGTGCCTGGACGGCCGGTGCATGTCGCGAGGCTATTGCACAGCTGAAAGTCGGGCAGCCGCTCCCAGGCGTGCTGGCTGATTATCTCGGCTGGTGTAAGCACGCGATTCCGCCGACCGAAGTAGACGCAATAGCTCGCTCGCTGTCAAACGATCGTGTCGTGGAGCTGGATGGGATCCATCCATATGTGCTCGGCTCTCACGGCTACGGCGACGGCTCCGGCTCCGGCTACGGCTACGGCAACGGCTCCGGCTACGGCTCCGGCTACGGCTACGGCTCCGGCTACGGCTCCGGCTCCGGCTCCGGCTCCGGCTACGGCTACGGCTCCGGCTACGGCTACGGCTACGGCTACGGCTACGGCTCCGGCTCCGGCTCCGGCGACGGCTACGGCGACGGCTACGGCTCCGGCGACGGCTCCGGCTACGGCGACGGCTACGGCTCCGGCTCCGGCTACGGCGACGGCTACGGCTCCGGCTCCGGCTACGGCTACGGCTACGGCTACGGCGACGGCTACGGCTCCGGCGACGGCTCCGGCTCCGGCTACGGCTACGGCTCCGGCTCCGGCTACGGCTACGGCAACGGCTACGGCTCCGGCTCCGGCTCCGGCTCCGGCTACGGCTACGGCGATGGCTACTGCGAATCGGTTTTGGAGAAGGTTCTTGGCTGAGGGGACACGAGTTTTCATTCGCTGGAGGACAACGATGCGAACGATTTGGAAGTATGAGATTCCATTTCCTGTCGACCATTTCGAGCGCATCATGCCGATGCCGGGACGAGTCGTTCGGGTTGGCATGCAGAACGGCAGGCCGCATATGTGGTGCGAGGTCGACGACAACACCGAATTAGCGGATCGGATTTTCCTCGTTCGCGGCACAGGACATCCGATACCAGACGACGCTTGCTGGTTGGGTACATGGAAAGACGGAGGGTTTGTGTGGCATCTGTTCGATGCGGCCAGGCCTTTTTGCCCATCGCACGAGGAGCGAATCACGCTATCGCGGAGGCAATGACATGATCCGCGGGCGGAGCCGGCTGCCGATGCCGGCGACTAGGCGGGATAGACGCCCGGGCCGGTGAGAGGCCGGTATTTTAAAGAACATGAGGACAGCGATGCACATACCTGACGTACACGATTACGACGGCGAGCCGCACCAGGAGAAGGTGCAAGAGTTTCTTTCGCAAGGCAGTCGCAAGAAGATCCAGGACGCGATTAAGGAAATCGTGTCTGAGGAATTCGACCGGCTGGAGGATTATGCCGGCGATCACATCACGCAAGTCGCGGCACATCGAGCCGAGCGATTCTTGGAGCGTGTTTTAAAAGGCGACGAAAACGCGGCGATGGCATTGCTCGGCGACAAAGATGGTGGGAGTAGGTATCGAGGGACGGGATGGGACGCCGAGAAACCATGGGCGCATCTCATTCACGGAGAGCTATTCACGACTGAGACAGTGAAACTTCGGAAACAGATCGTCGAAGCACACCCGGAGCTACTGCGATCAGAGCGAATCAAGGACTTGGAGTCGCAAGTGGAAGGACTGTCGCAGCAGGTGCGGGAGCTTGAGGGAGAGTTGGAGTATACCAAGGAGCGGCTGAGGTGAATGAATTCGTGCTGCTCAGCGTGCTCGAATTCGACGAGGGCACGTGGTCCGCCCAGCCGCTTCACCGGGGCGATGCTCAGTCGTGCGAGGACGTCGCGCAGATGATTGGCGCCCTGTCGTATTCGGGCGGCAAGGCGGTTTCCCGAGGCTACCTGAAGGCGATAGACGCTGACACTTTCGACGAGATGCGAGAAGAACAGGAGTCTCGACGATGAATGAATTCCCCGGCGATAGAGAGCCAATCCCATGCACAATCCACGACACCCTGGTCGTCGATCTAGGTGAACCAGGAAGCCCAAAAGTCATCCACGTCGATCTATCCAAAGCCATCCCCGCTCTGTTGGGAATGGCATTTTGCGAATCACTCGAGAATGAAGGATTTGAACAATGATCATCTGGGACATCGAAACGGGACCATTGTCAGACGAAGCACTGAAGCTCATGCACGAGCCGCCGGAGCCGCCGCTGCATCCAGGCGAGTTTGATTCTGGCAGTGTTCGCGTCGGCAACTTGAAGGACCGGGCGAAGATCGACGCGAAGATTGCGGAGGCGAAAGCGGCTCACGAACAGTCGGTTGCGTCCTATCAATCTCTCTGCCAGCGGACGGTGGACGAGGCGTGGCAGCTGTTCAAGGGGAATGCCGCGCTGGACGCATCCACTGGCCGAGTGCTGGCGATTGGGTATCACAATCCAGACTTGCCGGCCACGGCGATCGACGCCGCAGATAAAATCAATAAGGAGGGCATGATAGAGCGGTTCTGGCAGAAGGCGGAAGCGCTTCGCCACCAGAGTCGGCCAATGGTCGGTCTGAACATCCACGACTTCGATCTGCCATTCCTGGTGCGGCGTTCCTGGCTGCTCGGTATTGAGGTTCCCGATTGGGTGATCCGCCAGGAGCGTTACTTCGATTCCGTCTTCGTCGATCTGCGGAAGCGCTGGCTGTGCGGCCAGTATGCGGCGAACACACGCAGTAGTTTCGCTCACCTGGCGAAGGCGTTTCAGACTGACGGCAAGCCGGACGGAGTCGATGGCAGCCAGTTCTATGAGCTGTGGGAGACGGACAGAGAAGCGGCAATTGCATACCTGAAGAACGATGTTGAGCAGCCCGCCAAGTGGGCGCGGGCAATGGGGATTGTTTAGAGAAAGGCAATCGAAATGAGTAACAATCGAGCACTGTCTGTTTATGAGCATGTCAAAGATCCACTGGACTTTGCAATGCGGTTCGGAACGGAGATTGCGAAGTCACGGATGTTCGGCTGCGACAACGAGGCACAAGGTCGAGTCTTCGCTCTCGCCTGCCTGTGTGAGGGCGAGAATCCGATCAGCATCGCCCGCAAGAACAACATCATCGACGGCAACCTGACAATGAAGGCGGATGCAATGCTAGCCGAGTTCATGCGAATCGGCGGTAAGCATGAGATCGTTTCTCGAACCGCCGAATTGGCCAAGGTGAAGCTGACCATCGGCGATGAAACACACACTGAGTCACTCAGCTGGAAAGAGGCCCAGGAAGAGCCGTTCGTCTGGATGAGCAACGGTAAGGACCTCAAGAAGAACTGGCGGACGCCGCGAGCACGGAAGCAAACGCTGTGGGCGCGTGTCATCTCGGAAGCCGTCAGGACGCTTCGGCCGGGAATTAACTCTGGCACCTACACGCCCGAAGAGATCGACGATTTCTCTGACGAGAAGCGGCAGGCAAAGGTTGTCGCGAATCACCAGCCAGTCGACGTCGAGCAGTTCACCAAGCAGGTTCAGCAACAGCAGGAAGCGGCACAGCAACCGGCGGATGTAGTGGATGCCGAGTTTGAGACGGTCAATGAATCCACTGCCGAACAGCGGGCCCAGATCCGCTCGCTACTCGATAGCTTAAACGCCGATGAGAATGCGATCGCTGCAATTCTCGCCAAGCGAAACGTCCAGGCGATTCACCAGCTCAGCCACGAGCAGGCCAGCGAACTCGTCGAGGCATTGACCAACGCCCTGGCCGGCCAGTCGCGAATGCCAAAGGACGCCCACAGCACGGACGTCACAGGCCCAGCGGACGAATCGATGATCGACGAAATCAAGTCGCTCCTGCAAGACCCGTCGCTCGTCGCGTTGGTGAAAGAGCACCTTGTTAAACACGGCAAGCAGAAGATTGCCGACCTATCCCTGGCCGACGCGAGACTCTTGAAGAACTGCCTTGAGATGGGATCGATGGAATCGTTCTTTGACAAGTCGCTCGAAGGATCGTATCCGGCGGACCCTACGTAACACTGCTGTCGGAATCGCCGATTCTGGCAGCACTCGTCGAACACTACGGAGCAGAAAAGGTGTGGCACACAGGACTGGACGTGCTCGGATTTCCGCCGGCCTGGCAGCCGAGCGCGTCGGACGCTTTGAAGATCCAGGCCGAATTAGAGAAAGGTTGAGTGAAGCATGGCATTTGAATGGGACGCACCAGAAGACGCGGAGACGGGATCCGGCAACTGGCTGAAGGAACCGGGCACGTATCATTTCATCGTGACTGGAGTAGAGGAGGAGCCCAAGGACAGCAACAAGAATCCGCTTGGTGGATTTCGCGTTAACTGCCAAGCCCTGGCCGGTACGACGAAGGACCAGGAGAGCAGGACGTTCGATATCATGTTCTTCAATGCGAAGCTGACGGAAAAGAATGAAGGATTGTTCAAGCGAAAGCAGCAGGCTCGATTCTTTATCGCAACGAACATCCTCAAGGATGTCCACGGCCAGAAAGGATTAAAGATTGACTTACAACAAGCAACAGCACAGCAGGCAATCTGCACGCTTGAGAAAGGCATGAAGGACGGCAAGGAAACCGGATACCTGCAGCTGGCGTTCGCCAACATCTGGCACGTTGACGACCCTGATGCGGCGAGCTTCCCGAAGTGCGAGAAGTCGCTGAAGCTCATCCCGGCCAGTGGAAGGCGAAAACCGGAGTCGTTCAAGAAGAAGAATGGCGACGAGGACAGCGGAACGGCTGGTAGTGGAGCGAAGCCAAGTCCGACATCGCCTGTCGATCTGTCGAGCATCTAAAGCGGACCCTTTCTCGGCCTGCCCGTCGTCGGCATGTGTTGTTTCAACGCACAGCATATGGCGGAACCGGCGGCGGGCGGGCTTATTCAAATCATGACCAACATCGAAGTCACCGCCGTCTACCTTGGCGAGAAGTTCCGATTCAACAACTCGGACGGCGCGACCATCATTTCCGAAGTCGACATCGTCGGCGATCTGCCGAACGGCACGCCCAAGAGACTGAGCATTAAGGGACCCGGGAACGGATTCCAGATCCATCACACGTACCGCCTCTTCGGCCGCTGGACGAAGTATCGCAACAAGCGAACCGGCGAGGACGAGCAGCAATTCACCTACACCTCGTCCGTCGAGGCCCAGCCGGCCAGCCGAGCAGGAGTCATCCGCTACATCGCAGACGCAGGTAAGGGGAATGGGATCGGCACCGGCCTGGCCGCGAAGATCTGGGAGAAGTTCGGCCAGGATGGAGTGCGACTGCTGCGCGAGGAGCCGGAGGCGATCTCCGGGGCCATCAAGGGAATCAGCGTCGACAAAGCGAAGCTGACTGGCCTGGAGCTGACCAAAAAGGCCCACATCGAAGCGTGTTCGATTGAACTGCTCGAGTTGCTCGACCGCCGCGGGTTCCCGAAGGCCGTCCATCGGAGAGCGATTCAGAAGTGGGGGAATGCTGCGGCGGCGTTTATCCGACGCTCCCCTTACGTTTTGATGGAATTCCGGGGCGTCGGCTTCAAAGGCACGGACGCCATGTATCTGGACCTCGACCACAATCCGGCCAGGATCAAGCGGCAGGCCCTCTGTGCGTGGTACAGCCTAGCGTCTGACACCAATGGAAATACCTGGCTCCCCGCAGAGCACGCCATCCAGGGGATCCGCGACAGCGTGGCCGGCGCCCAACTGAAACCCGTCGAAGCTCTCACTTTGGCCAAACGGGCCAGGATCATCGAGACGCTGCGGACGCATCCCACTGGCGGCCAGATCGTCGACCAGGGCGGCAACCTCTGGGTGGCTGAGGGAAAGAAGGCCCGGGGCGAGCGATTCGTCGCGCGGCAGGTGGTCGACTCACTCGACGAACCAACCCACTGGCCGACGATCGAGAAGATCCGCGAGGCCCAGCCGAAGCTGACAGATCACCAATACGAACGGCTGGCGGATTCATTGAAGTCGTCGATCTGTCTGTTCGGTGGGAGTCCCGGAACCGGCAAGACGTTTGCTGCCGCGGCCCTCATTAAGGCCATCGTCCAGGAGTATGGCGATTTGGTGGTAGCTATCGCAGCCCCCACCGGGAAAGCTGCCGTTAGGGTTACCGAGGCCCTGCAAGAGTATGGCATCGACCTGCGAGCCAAGACGATCCATTCAACTCTACAGATCGACCAAGTCGGAAACGGTAGCGGAGGATGGACCTTCAAATACCGGGAAGGGAATCCCCTGCCGTTCAAATTCATCGTCGTCGATGAATCGAGCATGATTCCGACCGACCTAATGGCTTCACTACTGGCGGCCAGGGCGAAAGGTACGCACGTATTCTTCGTCGGCGACGTACACCAACTGCCCCCAGTCGGCCACGGCGCTCCGCTACGGGACTTCATCGCCGCCGGCATCCCATACGGCGAGCTGCGGGAGATCCAACGCAACGCTGGCCGCATCGTCAAAGCATGCGCCCAGATCCGTGACGGCGAGAAGTTTGAAGTGTCGCCAGGAATGGATCTGGATGCTGGCGAGAATCTGTATCTGCTCGGCGGAGACAGTAGCGAAGAGATGCTGACGACGCTGGATGGAATCTTCGAGGCGATCAAGATATTGGGGTTCGATCCAGTCTGGGAAACGCAAGTCGTTGTTCCAGTGAATCGCAAGTCCGACATGAGCCGCGTCGCGCTGAATCGGAAGTTGCAAGAGTTGCTGAACGATAACCCTGGCCAGAAGGGTGTTGTGTTCCGCAAGGCCGACAAAATCGTGAACACCAAGAACGGCTGGTATACCGCCGTCGACCTGGACGTATCGAGCCCTGACCTGCAAACGAACGACCAGGGCGAAGTCTACGTGGCGAACGGCGAACTGGCCGAGATCGTCGAAGTCCACGATAAGCTTGTCGTGGCCAAACTGAATAACCCCAGTCGAGTTATAAAGATCCCACGTGGCAGCCAGGAGAAGGAGAGTACGGAAGATTCAGAAGCTCCTTCGACTGGCTGCTCATGGGATTTGGGGTACGCAATCAGCGTTCATAAGAGTCAAGGAAGCGAGTGGGGTGTGGTGATTGTCGTGCTGGACGAATACCCCGGCGCCAGGATGGTTGCCGATAGGGGGTGGGTGTACACAGCGATCAGCCGCGCGAAAAAACTCTGCCTGCTACTCGGCAAGCTGGAGACGGCACACCGATTCTGCCGACAGACGAAGATTCATCAACGGAAGACGTTCCTGGCGGAACTGATTAAGTGGGAAGTGGCGAAGAAGATGGTTCATGACATTTGAAAGGAGTTCGTTATGGGGAAGAAGAAGTCATCATCCGCGACCGCGACCGTGAAGAAGTCTCGAAAGAAGGTAGACCCCAAACAGCAGTACATCGAAGGAACGGAGCCTGTTCGCGTGGCCGAGATCGACGACCAGGCCGAACACTACCGCGAGGCCAGAGACTCTCGCATGGAATCGACCGAGGAAGAGGTTGCTCAGAAGGGTATCTTGCTGGAACTGATGCAGAAGCACGGGCTCGACTACTATCCCATTCCTGACACCGATTACGAAGTCATCGTCGTCAGCGGCGAGACGGACGTGAAGGTAAGAAAGCGAAAGAAGGAGAAGGAGAACCAAGAATGAACGGAAAAGTCCCATGCCCCCGATGCGGTGGGAAAGCGAGCCCCAACGCTCGGGGGTATCAGTGGGTTCACTGTCGTCGGTGCGGCGGACTGGTTCCGATCAACTACCGCGACGACGACGGGCCGTACAGCGACGACCCAGTACAGTCGGCCATGGCAAACGAACGAGGGATGGCGGACGCTGGCCGCGTGCTACGCGGAAGCGGCGAACTACGGGGAGGGTTGTAGTGGTTCTCGACAGCAAAATCGACATCGTCCGGGACGCTTTCAACATTCATCGTCTGGACGACTGGACGCGAGTTGAGACGGACGACATTGTCGCGCTGCACGGCGTGGGGGACGTGACGCTCCAGCACATCCGTCTCTATCTGGCAGGCCAAGGCCGAACACTGCACAACGACCGCACGCCCGGCTACTGGCTGGACCATCTCGGCACGGCCAAGGTGGGGCAACAGATCAGCGATGAGGACAAGTCGATCATCTTCCCGTGCGCCGTCCTGATCGACACCGCTGAGACGCAGCCGTTCACCTTCCATGGCCTGCGATGCGATGCCGACCAGCAGCATCGGCCGCTCATCGTCAAGACGGAATGGCGAGCACTTGGCCGGCATCCCGACTCGTTGGGCGACTATTCCCTGGACGGCTACGTCGGCCGCTGCCATGTCGAGCGGAAGTCCGTGAAAGACTTCCAGGGGACATTGATGGAGTTCGGCCAAGACGGGCGCCGCGAGCGTTTCGAGAGCGAGCTGTCGAACCTGGAGAAGCTCGAAGCAGCGGCCGTCGTCGTCGAGGGGACACTGCTGCGAGCGATCACCGTCCAGCACGAATACGGCAAGAAGCCTAGCCAGGAAGCGGCCAAACTGCTCATGCGATCAGTGCTCGCCTACCAGCAGGATTACGACGTACCCTGGCTGTTCTGCGACGATCGACGCATGGCCGAGGTTGCCACGTTCCGGTTTCTGGAGCGATTCTGGAGGAAGGATCAGGAGAAGAGGAAAGAAGCAGAGAGGATGTTGGCGGGGATTTAGTGCAGCGGATGAGGTTTGGAACTGCGAGAACTGAGCCACGGATTCGCCACAGGGAGTGGCAAGGATTGGCGGGGATAAATGGCACGCAAACGCGACGAAGAGATTGAAAAACTGAAGGCTGTCTGTAGCGGACGATGGCCGGAAATCATATCTGCCTTGTGCAACGTCGATGCCGGCTACTTCGATGGCCGGCACAAGGAATGCCCGAGATGCGGCGGGAAGGATCGCTACAGGTGTTTCGACGACGATAGCGGAGGAGCGATCTGCGGCCAGTGTTTTGACCGTAAGAACGGCGACGGCTTCTCGACGATCGGGTGGCTAACTGGGCGCACGTCGGACAAAGACTTCCCCAAGATCGCCCAGGAAGTCGCGAAGTTTGTCGGCTACACGCTGAACGGCAAGTACAAGAAGAAGCAAAAGGACCCCGCTGAGAACCTCAAATTCGAGGACTGGCACGAAGGATTGGTTGCCTACTGGTGCGCGAACCATGAGCCCATTCAACCCGCGGCGGTGGCGGCATTCGGTGGCCGACTCGCCACCTACCGCGGCCAGCATAAGGTGATCGCCTTCCCGGTACGCGGGCCCGACCTGGACGCCAGCCAGCCAGTGGGATGGGTGATCTCGGCTCTCAATGGGAAGCTCCCCGTTTGGCACAGCGCCGACAAGACGCCCAGCGATTACGTGAAGGTGAAGACGACCAGTGGCAGCAAGTCTGGTGTCATTTGCGCCGATCCGCCGGAAGGCTTCGACACGCTCTGGAAGTCTGAGGGGCTGACGGACTCATTGGCGCTTCAGCAGATGACGCCGGGGAAACACTGGGTTGCGACCAACTCGGCCGGGGCCGGCGAGAAGCCGTTCCCTTGGCTGTGCCAGATGGCCAAAGGCAGGCGGGCCCTCGTCCTGCACGACTGCGACGAGCCCGGGCAGCGCGGCGCCACCTACTCAGACAGCGGCGACGGGAAGAAGCGGCCAGGGTGGTGCCCGGAATTCGTCCGCGCGGAAGCCGCCGAAGTCCGCAACATCGTCCTGCCATACCCCATCACCCCCACAAAGGGTAAGGATTTCCGCGACTGGCTGCTGGCTGGCCACGGGATCGAGGATCTGACCGAGATCGTCGAGAAGGCCCCCAAGTTCCAGCGCGACGAGGAATCAGAGACGGAGGTTGACGAAGCCGTTGACGATCCACACCGTCTAGCCCGCGTCAACCTGCATCGCTATGCCGTCCGCAATAGCGGCGCGACGATCAAATTCTGGCGAGGGGAATGGTTCGCTTGGAAAAGGACGCGATACCGGAAGATCAGTGACGGAGAGTTGCGAGCCAAGATGTCAGCCAGCGTCAAGGAACAATTCAACGACGACTGGAAGTCCACCAAAGACAGTCAGGACGAGCTGAAGCCTGTTCGTAAGGTGACACAGAACTTAATCAACAACGTCATTCGAGCTACTGAATCCCTTTGCATCATCCCTGAGCATGTCGAGATGGGAACTTGGATCGACGGCCGGCTGCGGGAGAAGCGGAACTATATCTCATTCCAGAATGGCATTCTGGACATCGAGGCGACCTTGGATCAGAAGAAGGAGATTCTGACCGAGCATTCCCTAAACTGGTTCAGCACGCTCTGCCTGCCATACGACTTTAATCCAGATGCAGAGTGCCCGAAATGGTTGGCATTCCTACGGCGGAACCTGGAAAACGACATCGAGCGTATCTACCTGCTTCAGGAGTGGGCTGGCTACCTTCTCCTACCGGACACCGGATTTCAGAAGTTCCTCGTCCTTGAAGGTGAGGGCGCGAACGGCAAGTCCGTCTATTGTGCCGGCATCGAGGCCATGCTGGGACGCGACAATTGCAGTCATGTTTCCCTGGAAGTCTTCGGGGATCGATTCAGCCGCACCCAAACGTTGGGGAAGTTGGTGAACATCGCGGCCGACGTCGGCGAGATGGACAAGGTAGCTGAGGGATTCGTCAAATCGTTCACCAGCGGCGAGACGATGTTCTTCGATCGGAAGGGGATCAGCGGCGTCGATACCTATCCCACAGCCAGGCTGATGCTGGCCTGCAACAACCGTCCGCGGTTCTCGGATCGGTCTTCGGGAATAACAAGGCGGATGATGATTTGCCCTTGGCGCGTCCAGATCGATCCGGAAGAGCGGATCTCCAACATGGACAAGGCTTGGTGGTGGGAACAGGCGGGAGAACTCCCGGGAATGTTTCGATGGGCATTCTATGGGTTAATCAGGTTGCGAAATCAGCAGAGCTTTACAGAGCCATCCATTTGCCGTGAGGCACTGGCCGAATACCAGGACGAAATGAACCCGGCTCGCGTATTCCTTCTCGAGGTAACGGCAAGCAGAGGTGGCGCAAGCGCTTCATCAGCTGAACTGTATGAGCGGTACAAGCAGTGGTGCAAAGACAACGGATACCGACCGCTGGCAAGCAGTTCGCTCGGGAAAGAGATTCGCAGGATCTACCCACACATCAAACGTGAGAAGATGACTGTCGGCGGGGTGCGTGAATGGAGGTATTCGGGAATGGAGACGAAAGGAGCTGACTGGTGAAGTGCCAGGTATGTAAAGCGGAGATTGAAAAACGTGTCGGAACGAAGTTTTGCTCCGGCAAGTGTCGCCAGAAGGCGTACCGCCAAAAAAGCAAAGGAAGCGTTCTCAAAATGAACATGGAAACCAACCTTTGTCCAGGGTGCGGAATGGAAATTTTCAAGCCAGGATACTGCTCCAATGCCTGCAAGCAGAAATCTTACAGAAGTTGTGCACGTTACCTTGCGTAACGATTCGCGTAACGGTTGTTACGCAAAACCGTTACGCTGTTACCCAAAACCGTTACGCGAAGGCTGTTCGCGTAACGATTCGCGTAACGGTGTTACGCAAAACCGTTACGCTGTTACTCGAAATCGTTACGCGAAATCCAAGATTGCAAAAGTGCGTCAAAAATGAGTCGGCAGCTTGAGATTAAAAAGCGTTACGCGAAGTCTCGATTGCCCCAGATTTTACCCAGTTTCGCCCTGACGGCGACCCAGCTTAAGTCGTTTCATATCAACGACTGCCCTAGGTGCCCCAGTTTTTCTTACTCCTTACTACTCTAAAGAGATAGTTTCACAATCAAATACATAAAACACATTAGAGAAAAGTATGGGGGGGTATATAGAGAACTGGGCTTCTGGGACTACTGGGACACTTTACCTACTTTAACATTGGTGATTTAGATGGGATTGTTCGAAGAGATGGATCTTGGGGTCCAGAGAAGGGACGATCCGTCACCATCCCTCCCCCCCGCTGCCCCCTGCCTCGTCTGCGATTCCCCGCTGGCCTGGCTGTCGGTGTACGGCCAGACGTCCTGCTGGCGCTGTGATCCGCCGCCGGCGACTGGATTGATCAAGATCCGCCTGGCCGCGGCTTACATGGCCGGCCAGTTCGTCTGGCGCGCCCATCCATCCGATCGCTGGGAGCCGGGCGGCGGCCGCGATGTTGGCCCCGCCCTGGCCGCTTTGGGTGTGGGTGGCGATGTTGGCGGCGTCGGCGGCGAGGCGGACGGCGGCAGGGCAGCTGGCGTCGAGTTCGTGCCGCCTGGATTCCTGGCCGCTTGGTTCGATCGACTTCGTGAGTGGGCGGTAAATTGACATGGACCCCCGCCTGATCCTCGCTCGCGAAACGGACACGAAAAACATGCTCGCCGACCAGCGTTCAGAGCACATCCAAGAGACGCTGGTGATTTGCAAGCGGTGTCGAGCGCGTCCGGTGTTTTACGTGTTCGCCGGCAAGGGTGCCGAGGACGGTATTTGCTTGACGTGCTGGGAGGTGACTAGGCGATGAGCGTGATCGAATGCACGGAGCAGGACACGCTGCGAATCACGATTGACAAAACCGTCGTGCTGACGGTCCCGGTGGACGAGGTGGTACGGTTGGTGCTTGAGGATAGCAAGAAGGTGGACGGATGGCGAAGGGACTCAGCGCAACCCAGCGGACGCTAAGGATCCATGTATAGAGACGGCGTGCTGCAAAAGGACATTGCTGTTGAATTTATGATTGCTGAGTCGACCGTATCAAACATCATATCCGGTCGTCGTTGGCCGCGGATTGAGGAAGTGACCAGGGGGGATTTCTAGATGTCTGGGTGTGTCGACTGCGGGCGGCCATACGGTGACCAATACGGATTCCCGGATTTGATAATCCCAGACGAAGCGTGGCTGGCTATCAGTCCCACGGGACACGGCGGCGGCCTGCTGTGTCCGAGCTGCATTTGCCAGCGGCTTCATGTTCGCGGCATCACGTGCGAAGGGCGATTTACTTCGGGGCCATTGTGCGAGCGGGAGGGGTGAAGTGGCAAAAGTACCGACTTCAATTGAGTGTGAGGGTGCCATGAAACCCATCTCCCCGAAACGCCAGCGCCGCAACCGCGAAGCATCCGCGGTCCGCAAGGCATTCGCGGAGGATCTTCCGTTCTGCATGTTGTGCAGGGTTGGGCCTGGATCGTTGAATCCAATCGACACACTTGGCGGCCGGAGAGGCGTGACCGGGACCCGAAAGGTTACCCATTTTGACATGGGCGCCAGACGCACCAGATTGGCTTCTGCTGCGAGTTCTCGGATTCGGGGACAATGTGCCGCTCTGGGAGGCGTTCACGCGGGAGGCGGCGGATGACAGCGTGCAGCGGTGGCGAATTGTCGAGCAGCTAGCGCTGAAGGCTCTCTGCGACGTGAAGCATTACGACCGAGTGAAAGTGAACCAGTTACGCGGCCGTCAACCAGACGCCATAACCGAGAGCGAGGTGTGGGCGGCGTTACCTGAGGTGCTGAGGAGGATTGGACGGTGAGCGAAAACGTCGCAGGAAAATGGTCAGTATCGACCAACGAAGAAAATTACCATGGCACCTTCGACACGGTGGAGGAGGCCATCGAGGAAGGGAGGCAGATGACCGAAGTCGGTCAAGTCTACTGGGTCGCACAATGCCTCGCGCCGACGCCACCGGAAGACATCTGGGACGCCGAGGATTGGCTGGAGAACGTGTGGTGCCACGAGGATTACAGCGGCGATTGGGCGGAAGGCCAGGTGTCGCCGAACAAAGAGCAGTGCCGAGAGTTGGAGGAGGAAGTCCGCAAGGTGATGGCCGCATGGCTGGACAGGCACGGATTGCGGCCGACGCATTGGAACATTGACCCGGCATCGGTTCGCAAGATTGAGGACGCGATGCGATTTGAAAACGGAGGCTGACGTGAGCGACATCGGCGTGGCTGGAGACGGGGAGCCTGGAGGTGGAAGGGTGAAGTCGTTCAAACTCGAGTGGGACCGAGAATACGGACCGAGCAAGCGGAGTGGCTGGAGTGTTTGCATTGACGGGAGCTACGTCGTGGAATTGGAGCGTTCGTTGCTTGTGGCGTTGTTGAAGTGGTGGAGGCGTGAATGTCAGAGCTGAAAGACGAAGTCTGTCGCGAATGCGACAAGCGAATCAAAGTCGCTCCCTATTCGCCTTGGGACGGCGACGAACCAACCGGGTGTTCCGCGTCGCGATGGGAATCCGAAGCGTGCAGTGAGTACCACGTCGGATGGATTTGTCTGGACTGTGCCTTCGTGGCGGCGATGCGAACAAAAGACGAGCCGGGAGTTCGCGGGATGCTCGGCGGTCCTGGTCCTGATTGGGACTTTTCGTACGTGTGAACCTGGGGGTGCCCGAGTGAGTGAGACACCGCGAGTACCGGCCGTCGAATTCCAGTGCGATCGCTCTCGTATGACAGAGGAAGAGCAGGAAGACCTTGTAGACGTGATCGACATGGTGTTGGCGTGGGGGGGCCAGGTGGTTCGCCTGGACGAGCCAAAGGAATTGATGCCCTGGGAGTTGGGTATAGAGTGAGACGATTGAAATGAAGTGGCCAACTGAAGTGCCGGTACTGACGGCGAGGGATATCTGCCGTGGGAAATTCGCCAACACTAAGGGCCGGCGATGCCTGTCTGGTTGGTGCAGAGAAGTGTTCTCCGGGTCCACACTCTACCATGCTGCAGAGACATCTTTGCGCGCGGAAACTAATAAACCCATCACTTGGTACAACGACGACGCGCGAAATTCCAAGGCAGCAATTGCTCGCGCCTGGAACCGAGCGATGGCGCGGCTCGGGTACGTGATCGACAACCCGGAGGCTTGATTCAATGGTGTGGGGGCAGGCGTCCCAGTCGCACGTGTCCGGGTCGCGATGGGCGTCGGCCAAGCAGGCGGGGTCGGACCGGAGCAGCTCGAGCGCCTGCCGCGTCAATGGGTCGATGGTCATGTGTACCTTCCCGCGGGTCACCCGCCCGCGGAGAAAATGCCGGCGGGTATCCGCGGCCGGCTCGCGGGGGTGATCGTCATCTCGGGTGTATCGGTCGTGGCGGATCCGGTGGTCCGGGCACTGGCGTCTCATGCTGGACCCGTTCATGTTTCCTCCTTCTCAATATCAGTCGTCGCGGCCGGAGTGTGGGCGGCTCATCCACGACCATTCGTAGTCGTCGTCGTCGCCCCAGTCTGCTAGGCGTTTTGCCTCGGCCTCAGCCTCAGCCGCCGTCATGTTTCCGCCGCCGGCTGGCTGGCGGTGGAATCCCTGCTCATCCTCACTCGCCACGTACCAGCCGTTGGCACCCTGGAATGCTCGATAGGTCATCGTCTCATCTCCTCATTCAAGTTAGCCCCGCGGGTCACCCGCCCGCGGTGGCGTGTCATTCGACCTCTGCCTCTGCCACAGCCATCCGGCCGCGGACGTAATCGGCAACTGCCTCACAACCGCCGATCAGCCTCACCTTGGCGTCCTCGCACTCGGAGATGAGTGCCGACACCAACGCGTCAACGTCACCAGCGTGCGATTCGAGCTCCGCAGGGATATCCAGGTCCTGCAACCAGTCGTCGGCCTCGCAGTACTCGGAATCTGGCAGCCGCCCGAGCCTCTGCTCCAGTGCGTCGAGCGCCTCTGCCGCCTCGTCCGTCAGTCGGCCGACGTGGTTGTTGCCGTCCCAGTCGACGGTATGACCGTCGCAGATCGCCTCCAGCAATCGCTGAGCGTCACCCTCCAGGTAGTCCGTCAGTTGCCCCTCGTCCACGTAGGGGCTCAGGCAGCACGTCAGCTCCCGTCCGTGCCAGATTGCCATGCTGACACCGTTGCCGCTCTCGGGGTTGTATTCGGCGTAGGCCGTTTGCTCTTGCGGGTCGATCACCAGCCTGGCTGGCTGCGGCTCAGTCTGTCCTGGATAACGGTGACAGAGTTCGGTGATTGTGATTTTGGTCATCGTCTAGATCTCCTTGTCCCGTCAGTCACTCGGATCACCCGTCCGAGCGTCCAGCCGCACCAGCGTGGAGGTGGGACGTGCGGCCATGCCGGCGGGTATCCGCGGCCGGCCCGCGGGGGTGAACGTCAGATCTCCACGGCCCGCGATACGATGTCGCTCACCTCGTCCTCGTCGTCCTCCTCGCCACTCATCACGAGAGCCTCGCTGATCTCCCGTGCGAGAGCAGCGCAGGCATGATGGCGATAGTCAGCCACCTGTTGGCCCGTCGGGATCCAGCCGTCCTCGCCGTACGACCAGACCTGCCCGGCAGCCTGCGACCAGTCTGCGGCGACGGCGTAGATTTCCCCCTTCAACCACGGCTCGACAGCCAGGCCGGAGGTGCCGTCTGGTGCCTGCAGCGATTTCAGCGATGCCGGCCGGCGGAAGCTGGCGAGCATCTTCTCCGTGTAATTTTCGTCGTCGTAGTTTGTCATCGTCGTATCTCCCATTCGTGTTAGCCCCGCGGGTCACCCGCCCGCGGTGGCCTCATGCAATCGAATCGCTTCCTTGCACATCTCCTGCCACTCTGTCCAGTAGCGGCCGATCAGTTCATCATTTCCGGCGGTGTCCACCTGCCCCTGGTCGTAGAGGTCGATGGCTCCATTGATGGCCAGGTGGTACTTGTGGCCGGCGTAGGCCGCCTTGATGGCGGCGTCGTAGGCGGCCTGGTTCATCAATGTCAATTCCTCCTCAACAGGGTTGACCGCGCTCCCGGTCGCGACAACGACGCGGGAGCCTTTTTCGTGGGGATCGAACGTCAGACTAGCCGCTCGTTGCGGCCTCGTCAACAAAACAAATGTCACTCCGCCGCAAAATTGGGCAAGTCAGCAGAGGTCGCATTTGCGCCTCATCGGCATGAGCAGGTAGTGGCTGCCGTTGTCGGCATTTCCGCGAACAGGCCGTCCGTCGTCGTAGAACTCGATGGTCAGCTTGCTCTTGGCAGGCAGCGACTCGAGCCAGTTCCGCAGCGCTTCGACGTCCAGCCTCATGGACGCCTCGCCGGCAATGGTTATGCAGCCACTGTTCTTGGGAGGTTTGATGTCCTGCACGATACTGGCGGTCTTGTTCCGCAGGTCGAACAGGTAGCCGTTGTTACCAGGCGTGGGAAGCGAGCCCAGCACGTCTTCGCGGACGCCGTGAATCACGCCTTCCGGCTGGCCGGTTACTGTGTCGTGGTGGTAGCATTCCTTCCAGTTCGGGAATCTGCCTTCCACCAGCGGCACCTCACAAGTCACCACGCGCGGTTTCGCCTTCCTGGTGACTTGGAACGTGATGGCCTTGTCCCCCTTGGGGGACCACGCAACCTGGCCGAACGCTGTCTTGGTGATCCGCCGGCAGAGATCCCTGACGCCACGAACATCCAAGAGATACTGGCCGTCAGGCAGGAAGGATTCCGGCATCTCGCGGTAGGCCATGTGGCGGCCGTCGGTCGCACACGCGGTGATCTTGCCGTTGCATTCCAGCTGAATCGATTGGGTTGTGAACCGAAATGAGCCGGTATCCGCCGCAAAGGACACTGAATCCAACAATGATCGCAACTGTTGAGCGAGCATGGCAAACCCCTCGAGTGTGAGAACAAAAGGGCGAAAACGATTTCCGCCGCCGCATGAAGTACCCGTTGTCGCCGCGAAAATTTTCATCCGCTGGCGGCAATCAAGAGATCCGCTGGCGGCAATCGCTGGCGGCAATCCCTAACCAGGTGTGGGCTAGGTGGCATCCCTGGTGAGATTTGGGTGAAAAATCCCGCAAGTCTAGTACCCGTTTGGGTTTGCGAGATTTTCTGAAAATCAGAGGATCGGCAACGGGTACTGACTGCAAGAGCGGACCACGTCGGGACCGCTCAAAGACTCACATGGGGAGATTCAGATGAACGCATCCGCATTGTTTTCCAAGGTGCTGGCCGGGGACATGACGCAAGCTCAATTCGAGGCCGCGCTGGCCAGTGCAGCGCCCGCTCGCAAGCGCGGGCCGCAAATCAAGGTGACGGAAAAGGGAGGCATATACGCGTACCATCCAGACGCGCCAAAGCAGTTGTCTTCTGAGGGAAAGGAATACACCCCCGCGCTGAATATCCCTGCCTACGCTGTTGGGACACTGGCCTTGATCCTTGCAGACAAGGAGCTTGCCAAACAATTCTTCAGCGCGGTAGCTGCTGCTGCGAAGTAGGTTACGACGATTCCAAGGATAGCCCGGGAGAAATCTCGGGCTTTTTTGTTGACAGCATGTCAACAGAGTCTATGATACCAACGTGAACACGACCGAACCACAACGAACCACGCGCGGCCCTAGTACGCTCTGCGCTACTCGCGCTGGTCGTGTTCACCCTAGGGCCGCGCATTTTTCCATTGGAGGTGAACCATGGAAACCACGACGCGAGAAGAGTTTGCAAGTCTCTACCCCCTCATCCGCCACATTGCCCGCCGGCGGATCACGCGCAGTCTGGCACTGGCCGGAATCTCCAATCCAACCGAGCTCCAGGATCGACTGGACAACGCGATAGCTCACTCGTGGGTGCTCTACTGCCGCCATCGGCCGACAATGGAGTCGGCCCGGGAATGTGCGGTCAAGGCCGCCAGTCTGGCTGCGCGCAAGACTCACCTAGTCGGTGGCACCCGCCGGCCCGGCTACGTCGACGCGATGGATCGGAGGGATTTCCGCAAGGTGGATCTGTCCACCGTCCCAGTCGACACCGAGCTCCGCCAGCGGGACGATTCAGACGCCCAGTCTCGGCTACTCGACTCACTCCCGGCTGTCCTTCGGCCGATCGCTGTACTGCTGATGGCAGGCCTATCACGTGTCGAGATTGCCAGACGGCGGCACTGCTCGCCAGCCACGATTACCCGCCGCTGCGATTCGATCGCCGAGTTGATCGGGTAGACTGGGGACGTCGGCTGTTCCTCTAACCCCGTACTGGCTAACGTTGGTGCGGGGTTTTTCTATGCGCGGACGCATGGTAGGCTCGGGGACATGATCGATTCCGAGCACGGGACACTGTACACCCCTCATAGGGCAGGAGGCAGAAAGGCCACCATGCCCGACAACGCCCGTCGGACGGTCAGACTTCCGGTCGAGCTAAACGGATGGCTGTCTGATTGGTCCCGAAGGGCAGGGCTCACGGCTTCAGATTGCCTCCGCCTCTGCCTCGAGTATGCCCGTCGGACAGATCCACCCCTCCCGGGCATATCGGCCCACATAGGCCAATCTGACGCGTCTAGCAAGGGAAAAGAAGCCTAGCCTGCACTGGGAAATGGGCAGTTGGCAGGATGCATGCAACCCGCGCCAGGTCTGTAGTCGAGCGTCCACCCCTGTAGTCAACAGCTGCTCTCACTCATGCCGGCATGCATGTCGCACCGAACGGTGAGTACGTCGTAAGTCCAGGCCCCCACTAGACTAGCAGCACACACGCACACACGCACACGCGTGATTGTGGGGTGTGGCTGGGGTGGCTGGGGGTGTCGCTCGCAGGCGCGCGAGGGGGGGGCTGGACCAACGCGGCGGCCAAAACCCTGTAGGTACGCTCCCGAGACTCTTTTCCCGAAACCCTTACTGCCAGTCGGTTTATACGGTATTGGTGGCTGTCGAGAAAGCGCGTAGAGACGGCCATTCGACCGTAGGGGTGTCGCTCGTCCCGCAGTGCGTCTTAGGCCGTTTCATCACCACCGGGGGAAGGCCTGAGATTGGAGTCATCAGGCGACGAGTCTATCGGCGGGTTAGTTTGCCGGTTTGAGGGCTGTAAGCTGTTCCGCCGCGTCCAGCGAGTTTGAGTGTACCTTGGGTGCTGGGATGTTGGAAAGAGTTCTTCTCGGGGAGGCCGCACTAGAGTGGCCCTTGCTGTGCTCGGCAGCGGATCTGGTGGATGGTGTTGTCGTATGGTGCTCCGCGGAAGGAGCCGTCTGTCTGGATACCGTCTTGGATTCGCTGGTTTGCGGATTTGGGATCGGCGGCGTAGTGTTCGATGGCCTGGTTGAGGTGCCACCAGTCGATGGATTCCATGATGGGGTGGTCGCGTCTCCAGAGGATTTCTTTCGCGAGATCTCTGGTTACCGAGCCGATGGTCTCATTTTTGAGTAGCTCCTCGAGCATTTTGATTGGGAAGATTCCGCCCATGTCATAACGCCTTCCTTTCCATTTCGATTTCCTTGATGGACTTGCCGCAGACTCTGCACCGTTGGTTGTCGTGGTCCATAGCGTGGCCTACGCAGAAAGACTCGGCCTGTTTTCTTTGAGCTTCGATCTGGTGGACAGAGGCGGGTGTGGCTCGCTGTGGGCCGGATTCGGGTGGATTTTCCTGCCATTCACCGCACCAGAAGTCTCTGGGTACTTCGGGGAGTTGTGGCTCTGGATTCCCGTAGGAGCCGACGGCGACGATGGTGGGTGGGAATCGGACACAGGTGAGTCGCGAGGTGTCGCCGATGGGTTTGGCGAAGCGGCAGTTTTGGCAGGATTGGTTCACTTGTCCCACCTTTCCCACTGGCCGCACCAGTCAAATTTGTGCGTTATTGGCCAGCATGTCGTGAAGTCGTCAAGGGGAACCAAAGTCGTTTGGCAGCGGTGATTGGGCGTGAATATGGTGGACGGAGGGTTCAGACGGCAGTACCCTTTCTCTTCAAATTCCTGCGAGTAGAACCTGCAGGTGCAGCAGATCTGGGGGGTGGCCTCGCGCTGCGACTCGGGATGGTTTCGGATGGCGTGGTAGGGGTCGATGTTGAAGTCGCTCATCCGGCCTCCTTCGACAGGTTCCTCTTCCCGAGAGTGTAGTGGATTGTTGTAATGTGGGGAAAGGAGAAAGCTGATGCAACGCAGATCATTCTTGAGTAGCGTGTTTGAGTTGTTGGGTGGGCTGTGCTGGTGGAGGAAGGCGGAGGCTGATACGACGAGCGTTCACTGGGTTGCCAAGAGGCGAATCGAGCCAATTGCCGATGTCGAGAAGCGTTTTGGCGTAAAGTTGAACGAGCTCGGCTATTGGGCAGACATTCCGTGTTGTGATTGCCAGGATGGGCACGACATGACGATGAAGGTGTGGATCTGGAATCCAGGCCAGCAGGTCGGTGTGTCTCCACTACAGTCCATGCTTGGCAAGGAGCCTCATTGATCCGCCACCTAGACACCGAAAACGCGCGCAAGATCACCTCGGCCCTGGCCGCGTTGGAAGACTTGTTGCGCAAGGCGGTGAGCGAGGGGGATATCAACGCGGTGAGTGTGCGGGTGCCGGTGAATCACCGGAAACTCGGGAAGGTTCGAGTGGTTGTGGAGCGGGAATTGACTTGACTAAAGTCCAGAAACTTCCCACCATTTCCAGTAGGTGATTTGGAACTGCGAGCAGTAGCGGGTGGTAAGGCCACCCGAACTCACCAGCGTTAGCGGACACGAAAACCCGCGGCTGCCTTTCATGGCGGCTGGCGGGTTTTTTCGTTCTTGGAGGGCACCCGTGGCTCTCATGCTGTCATGGCTGTTGGGGTTTGTTGCACGGGACGTCTATGTGCGAGTGGACTTCATTGAGCGAAACCATGCCCGCAATATCGATCAGTATGTGTTCTGGGACATCCACCGAGACGGGATGTACCACGTCGTGGCCTGGCGGCTGGCCGAGAAGTGCGGATCGATCACGAGGACAGGAACCGGCTGGGATCTCCGCTGGCGCGAAGGCGGGATGAGGTACTCGGCAAGGGGGACGTGCTACCGGGAAACCTGGACGCGCCAGGATGTGGAGTTGGCCGATAGGGAGTTCTTTCCGGAGCACGAGCGCCGGGGATTGCGATAGTTGGGGCCATGACTTTACAAGGAGATCAATTGCATGTCGGAAGTAACTTCCCACAAGGTGAATGGATTGAACGAATTGCTTCGCATTGAAGTGCTGGACGATCCTGGTCCCGGAAACGCCTGCCACCAATATTCTATCACCCCCACCATTGGCAACGCCTCTGGTGTCAGGATTGATTTTCAGAAAGGACCTCTCAAGGAAAGCCCTCCCAACGGATTGAGCAACGAGTCGCTCCTTGCCATCGTCGAGCATCGCTTGCAGGGATTCCAGTCCGGCATTTATGCCTGCCGTGAGAACGCGCTGGCGTTGACGAAGATTCAAGAGGCGATGCACTGGCTTCACCACCGAACTCGCGAGCGAGTCGCCCGTGGAGTCGAGGGCACATCACAGAAGTAACCTGGCCACCCGGACGGCTACACAATGGATCTCGACGAATTGGTTCGCAAGTCGATCGACGAGTTGACGGAGATGCAACCGGGCATAGATCCGGCGTCTTCGCATGGGCGGGCGGACGCGATCCTGCTGTCCGTCCTGGAGGCCGATCACCTGGAGGGCGTGGCGGCTGCCTGGCGCAGCGCCCAGTCGAGGGTGGGATTTCTTTACGAGTGAGGCTGTCATGCTGCAAGAGAAGCTCTGGTATCTGTCGAAGCTGAACTGGGTGGGGATGCTCACGTTTGTCTCGGGGCTGCTGGCCTGGCTGATCGGGCAGGACCTGATTGCCGATCACCCGCAATTGGTGTCCGCGCTGACGATGCTGCTGGGGTTCATCGTATTCGTCTTGAGGACGATCACGAAACAGCCTGTCACGTTCCAGGCGGCCAAGGGCAAGTGGTGCCTGATTCCGCTGGCTGCGTTGTTGATGATTCCCGGCACTTCGTACGCGCAGGATCGTCAGTACCTGAACATCACAGGCCTTCCGGCGGGGGACTATCATCTGCGGATCAATTCTGATGGGAGTACGGCGACGGTCCCTTTCCGGCTGATCGAGATCGGGAGTACCCCGCCGCCCATCGATCCGGGCGATCCGACTCCGACTCTGTCACGCGTCGGCCAGACCGTCTTCGCCTTGTGCCGCCAGTACAACCTCGACAAGGCTACCGTCGCGGAATTATCCGCTATCTACGAAGCCGCCTCTTCGCGCACCGATGCGTCCCTGACCGCGGTGTTCGAGACCGTGCGCGGTATGACGGACGCCTTGCTGGCCATCCGCGGTAAGTCGCAGGAGTTCGCCGCGTTCCGGGAAGACTTGACCAACCAGGTGAATACTCCGGAGATCACCTCTGGCCGGTACACGCACGCCACCTTCGCCGAAGTAGCCGAGGGAATGAGCGCGCACGCCGACGAGCAGGCGATCAGCGCGGACAAGATCATTCGGGTATTCATGATGGTGCTGGACACGCTCATCAGTGGAGAGCGTCTGACGATTCAGAAGATCATCGAGATTATGGTGGCATTACTGGGGCCGTGATATGCAGGGCAAGCGAGTCTATCCGTCCGACAAAGGTCTGCCGCTCGATCCGGGCGAGTTCGACCAGAAGAACGGGACGTGGTATGCACGGACGCCGAACGGGCACTGGGGCAACCTCAGCAACCACGACGTGACCGAGCACGACGACGGAACCATCACCGTGTCTCCGTCGATTCTGGTGTCAGACGATAGTGGCGAATTGTGGCACGGCTACCTCCGGGCTGGTGTGTGGGAGGAATGCTAAGTGACCATCGACCAACGCAAGCTGATTCCGTTCCTGCACCGCACGGGCCACTTCTGGCGCCCCGGCCACCCGAACGGGTACAACGTCACTGCGGACGATCTGAAGAACCTGGACATCCGCCACCGCATGGTGAAGGACGCCATCGCTTCCTGGCAGAGTCAGGACGCCAACTTCGAGTTCGCATCACTCGACAAACACCACCGCTCCATTCTGCCTGACGGGGACATCGGTCCTGTTACCGAGCTGATGCTGGATCTTCCTCGTTGTCCCCTTCCAGACTGGGCGCCACCGGACAATGCCGCGTTGCCGATCTTCAGCGAAGATCCGCACGTCCAGCGGCAGATGGAAGGCGTGGTCGAGTCGATGCGGCAGTTTGCCACCGGATCTGGATCATGGCCGGTGCCTGGCTGTGACACCTCGCGCCCGAATCGGGACAGAGAACATTCGACGCGGGTGAACATCGACACCAGCAACGCTTCCAGTCACCAGAAGGCAATCCTGAGGGAAGCCACTCGACTGGTGGAGCAGTGTGAAGCGGAGATGGGACAGGCGGTGCGGCACATCTTCGACGGGGATCCCAACGAGGCGGAGCATGCCATTGCCTTCGAGGGCATGCGGGGCGGAATCCTTGGCTACAACTACTTCCCCGAGGCCGGGAAGTGCAACCAGGTCGTCGCTGGCAGGATCAACAATTCCTACAACGTGCCAGCCGAGGACTTTGCCGTCCTGCTGCTGCACGAATACAAGGGGCACGGCGACGGCGCCCAGCACACGCGCGGCGGGATCATGAACCCGTCGATTCTGCGTATTCGTCCCTTGTCGTGGAAGGGTGATCCGCACGAACCCACTAAGAGAAGGTGGTTCGGAGGAGATCCTGTTGTCGACGTGCCAACCGATCCAATTCCTCCGGATCAGCCTGGAGAAATCCCCTACGGCACCGTGCAACTCCAAGTCGGAACGACGACGTGGAAGCTGCACATGATCGAAGACAGTGTGTTCAAGAAACTCGTTGGAAGCTGATTCACGCGGGGCTCGGTGGGCTGATGACCTGATACGTCAGACGCCGCCACGTTCGACTCGTGGCCCCCGTTCTTTTACCTGAAAGGAATTTCCCATGCGTCCATTGATTTTCGCCGTCTGCCTGATTGCTCTTGTGCTCTGCATCCCCGCCGACGCCGAGGCCGCCTGCCGCGGACCGGTGCGAGGTGCCGTATCCGTCGCCGCTCGCGTCGTACGTGGCGTTGCCAGCGTGCGGCCCGTGCGTCGTGCGTTGCGCGGCGCCGCAAGGCTCGTGGCGCCGGCGAGGGCAAGGGGCTGCTGAGATGATCAGTCGTAGACCTGCCGAATACGACTTGTCACAGGTGGACGGGCTATCGAGCGAGATGGCCAAGCGCGCATCCCGCCCTCACCTGTACACCAAGGAAGAGTGTTCCGAATCGCATGCCGAGCTATTGGCTGTGCGAGATCGGCTGAGGGAGTGGAAGCTGATGCTCAAGAGGCAGGGGAAGTTGAGGGTGCAGTTCTAGTCATGCTCATTGCCCATTCGGTTGTGCATTGAGGTGCTCAAGGAACCTGCGATACGCCTCGACACTCGTGGCCATCCTGCCGCCTTCATAGCGGCACCACATCAGATAGACGGTTCTTCCGTCAACGCCTTGGCCATACGTTATGAGCTGCTTCAACCGAGAGTAGCTCTTGCCGACTCTTGCCGGTCCATCTGAAAGAAGAAACACCTGCTCGCTCAAAATCGCTGGATCTGGCGGGTTACGACGGACAACATTCATTCTCATTAGGCAACTTTAGGCAAGATGTGACAGGCTGTGAGCAAAGCATATTTCCAGTTCCGCAATTCTCTGAGATTACTCGGAAGATCCCAAAGCTGGGAACCCCGAACCGTTTCAGAGGATTGTCATGCCAGATACCAATGGCACCCCGCAGGCTGCTTCTCAGCCGCCCCCGTCGACTACGGAATCTCCTCCCGCGAACCTGAGTACCGCGTTCAGCGACGCGCTTCAGCAGCAACCTCAGCAGCAACCAGCTCCTTCCGCTCCCGCACAGCAACCTGCAACGCCATCGGCAGGTCCGCCGGCGTCCACCCCGCAGAACCCGGTCATCGACTACGCTCGTTCCGCGGGTCTGGACGTCGGCGACCACACATCGGACACCGACTTCGCCAAGCATCTTGTCGGCCAGTACCAGCAGCAGTCGCAGTTGGCTACCTGGGCGAAGCAACTTCTGCCGCACGCCAGCGAAATCACCGAGGCTCTGCGCAGCCGGCAGCAGCCGCAACAGCAGCCGCCCGCCGAGCCTGAGGAATGGAATGTCGAATCGCATTTCTCCAAGGCGTGGGATCTTCCCAAGTACAACCCGTCGTGGGATTCGATGCTCCAGTCGGGAGTGATCCAGAAGGACGCCACTGGCCGCTATGTCCCCGCTGAAGGCCACGAATGGATGGGGATGAGCCCCGAGCTTCGTGAGTTGAACGAGTTCGAGGCGCACCGATCCAAGAGCGTGCAGGATCTGTTCTACGGCGGGAATTTCTACAAGAACGTCTGGGACAAGTTCCAGGAACCCATCGAGCGGATGATCCAGGAGAAGGCCCAGGCCCTTCTCGAGGAACGCTTCAGCCAAAACACGGCCCACGACGCGATTGGTAAGTTCGAGAGCCAGAACGAGAGTTGGCTGTACGACGGCCAAAACATGGAGCTCGTCGACGGCCAGCCGATGCGGAAGCTCACCGATGGCGGGAAGAAGTTCTTTGACGCGGTGAGCACGCTGCGCCAGCACGGGGTAACGGACGCTGGGGCGCTGTTGCAACTCGCTTCGCAGTTAGCGCCGCCGCCGGCACAAGCGGGCGCAGTCACGCCTCAGCCGGGCGCCGGTGCTCCGCCGGCGAGCGGCGTCACCCCCGAACAGATCAGCGCCCAGCAGACGCAGTCTTTCCTCGAAAACGCGATGGCGCGTGCACAGCACAGCCCGTCTTCTGGCGGGGCGTCTGCTCCAGGCGGCAACGAGCCGGTGAACGCCACCGAAGTTGAAATCCACAACATGTTTCGAAACGCCCTGCGGGCGCACCAAGCGGCATAGCATAAGGGTCTAGGTCAATGTCCGACGTCTTCGCAGCTGTCGTCAGTGCGGTGCGCCCGAAGTACATGAAGGGCTTTGAGGACATGACGATCCGCCGTCGTCTTCTCCTGGCCATGTTGCGGCGCCGGGGCCGGATCGAGAAGAACGCCTCCGGCGATCAATGCGTCTACCAGCTGAAGTTTTCCAAGCCAAATTCGTCCCAGTATGCGGACGGATCGGCCGTGGATTACTCCAACCACAACCCGTTCCGGAGATTGAAGCTGGACTGGCGGGCGCACATCAACACCGACACGATCACGATGATGCAGAAGGCGATCAACACTGGCGACAACCAGTTGATCAATCTGTACCAGGACAAGATCAACAACATCATGTCCGGCCTCACCGAGGACTTCTCCGGCGAGTTGTACAAGGACGGGCATGCCGCCGGGCGCGAGAACGCCGTCCACGGTTTGGAGACGTACCTGGGCGACGACGGGAATACCGTTGTGGGCGACATCATCGCCAAGCCATCCGACACGGTTGGTATCGACGCGCTGTCCACGGTTCCCGGAAACGAGGGCGGAAGCTGGACGTCGGCTCTGGGAACTTCACCCAACGCGACTCTCGCCAACGACTGGCCGAACGGTTCCGGGGACAGGGAGTACGACTACAACTCCCCCAAGCTCTTGAACTGGTCAAGCAATGCGTGGGGAACCAGCGCGGTCACCTGGGAAGCCAACTGCTGGCGCGTGATCAGCCAAGCCCTAACCTGGTTGCACATCACCTCTGGCGTGAACGCGGGGCTCTGCATCCTGCCGAGTCACCTATACCAGGGCTACAAGAACCACCACGAGACCCTGCGCCGGATCAACATCCCCCACCAGGAAGCACAGGATCTGGGATTCGGCAACACGCTGAACCAGGACGGCTGCGCGATTCAGATGGACTTCGACGTACCGGTCAACACCGGCTACGTGCTGAACGTCGAGGATCTGACTCTCACAAGCCTGATGAACAACCTGTTCTGGTCTCTGGACAGCATGACGGACGGCTCCAGCGCGATGGGCATCGTTAAGGGCATCGACATGCGGACTCTCAGCAACCTGATGGCCGCGGGCTTTTTCGGGAACCTAAAAGCGAAAGCCCGGAATTTGGGGAAAATGCTCAACTACGCTGCTGCGTAGAACTTACGTCAATGGACAGCAAGTCCGACGCAGCGTCCGGCCGAGTGGTGCCGGAAGCGAAATCGGAAGTGTCATAGCCAAGGAATGAAGCAATGGACAGCGTTGGTGGGCTCCCCCGCAGGGGAACGACGTTTTTCGCTGGCTCCACGCCTCCGACGACATTCGGCGGCACGGTCGGTATCGAAGGCCATCTTCAGCGCTTCCGTGATCTGGATCCCACCACGGGTGTGGATTCCAGCTACCAGGCGCGCACTGGCCGGTTCAACATCTGCCGATTTGTGCGGAACGTGTCTGGGATGTCGGATCCACTGCTCCCCAAGCGGGTCGTGAAGTACGCCTCCGCTCACCGCTACAAGCGAGTGGATGGGTACTGCAACGTCGACTACGAGGAAGTGGCCGGCGTCGTGGACGACTTCCTAGCCTCGGGGATTCCGAACAACGATCTGGGCTGGATCGTGGTGGCGGGGCCAGCTCTGGTGACGATGCCTGCCTCCCAGATAGGCGACATCGCCATTGGCCAGCGACTGGTTGCCTTGACTGCCGCGGCCTCGACGCATTCGACGACCGCTGGCCGTCCGCGGGTGTTCAACGCTGCCGGGACGTTCACGGCGGCTCAGACGACCGACGGCACGGCCTTCAAGGTTCTCCAGTACAGCTTTGGCTCGGCGCTTTCCGCGGTGAGCAGCTCGTCCACCAACAGCGACATGCTGGTGAACGTGGACCTCGTGAAGGCGGCGTAACGAATCAAGAGCGACGACAGGTTCGGGAGCTGCACTTGCAGCTACGCGGCGGCCAGGTTGGGCAATCCAGCCTGGCCGTTTTTATTGGCGGGTGAGCTTTCCAGTTTCGCCGGATGCGTGGTAAGAAGTCTGGGGTTAGGAATCCTGTGCCTGGATGGGGGCCCGGGTTCTTCTCCCCGGCCCCCACTCTTTTGCGCGTTGGCCTGTGGGCCGTGTTTCAAACGATGATTCTGTGGAGAGCGACGTGAAGAAAGCAAAACTGGACATCTACGTGGCGATGTTTGCATATTCTGGGAATGGAGGAATAGCCTCTACCCTCCCAGAGATTGCCACTTGGTGGGCCGAGACGCGTGTGAAGATGGAGGCGGATGATCGCATCGGGCGGGTGGCAGTCGAAATTCTGTGCGACACACCAATATTCCTCTCGAGAAATGCAGCCGTCCAGCATGCCGGTCAGTCGGGGTTCGACGTTCTCATGATGATCGACTCGGACAACGAGCCGGACATCGAACTGAAGCGCGGCATGTCCTGGGCCAAACCATTCTGGGATACGAGCTTCGACTTCCTGTATGAGAGGTCGATCCGCGGCATCCCCACGGTTGTTGGCGCGCCGTACTGCGGACCTCCGCCGCATCCAGTCCATGGGGGCGAGGAGAATCCTTACATCTTCCGTTGGCACAGCCTAGAGTCGTCAGTCGAACCGTACTTCTCGCTCGTGCAGTACACGCGAGAAGAGGCGGCGCTAATGAGGGGGACTGGAATCCGAGAGGCGGCGGCTCTACCTACTGGGCTGATCCTCTACAGCATGGACGCGTTTGGGCTGATCAACCATCCCTACTTTGACTACGAGTACCGGGACGACACAAAGTCGGAGAAGGTGTCCACCGAGGACGTGGTAAACACGCGGGACATCTCCCTGGCTGGATGGACGAAGTTGAAGCAGGCCGTCGTCCACTGTAACCATGATTCATGGGCGGCTCATCACAAGGCCAAGGCCGTCGGTGCGCCCATTCTCATCACAGCCGACGCCGTTTCCGAGCGATACCGCAAGGCCATCGAGCGGGGGATCGGAGAGAACGATCGGATGATCGACGTGAACTTTGAACGTGCCGTACCACTTTCCTTCGCTCCCACCGAAGAAATGCCACGGGAGCCGGAACTGGTCTACGCCGAAGAGAACGGCTGGAAGGCACTCTCGGATGCAAAGATCCCGATCATCAAACGTCGCATTGCAGGACGAGTCGCCGTTTCCATTGGCGACGGCGTACCTGACGTCGATTTGCAGGCGCTCACGGCACTGGCAGAGATGCAGTCTGGCAAGCGAGGTTCTGTCCGGATCATAGAGGTTGGAGGTTGGGTGGGAGAGTGTGCGATCGCTCTGGCGTCCGGCATGAAGGACGGGATGGTGTACTGCATCGACGACTTTTCCGGCGCGACGCATGGCAAGGAGGACATCGTCTCGCTGATTGGCGGGCCAGGGAAACTTCAGCAGCAGTTTGCCGAGAACGTGGCGGATCTGCTGAACAGCAAGATCAAGATCATCTCCGAGGATCCGGCGGAGGCTGTCATCACCATGCAGTCGCAGGACGCGGACGTGATTCTGGTTCACCGCCAGGAGGATCTTGCATCATGGGCGGCGCACCTTCACCCCGAAGGATTCATCTGTGGATTGAATGCCGACGACTGGGATTTGACGCTGTTCAACGAGGTCGAATGCCGGATCATGCGGTTCGAGAATACGAGCCTCTGGACGGTAGCGGCCAAGGAGTACAGGCAGTGCCTGAAACGGAAGCAGCCAGCGAACTCCGCGTGATGGTGGGGAACGAGGAGCGCTTGCTCTACTATCACAATGATCGGTGCTCACAGGGTGTCATTGACGACATCTTCCACTGGAACGAGTACCCGATCATCGGAAATCGGCAGCCGAAGACGATCGTGGACATCGGGGCCAACGTCGGGGTGGCCGCGCTCTGGTTCGCTATGCACTACTTGGAAGCGGAGATCCACGCCTACGAACCATCCGTCGAGTCCTACGAACTGCTGCTGCGAAACACTGAGGGACTGAATGTTGTCTGTCATCAATCCGCCGTGTCGGACTTCTGCGGCGCGGCAAACCTGCGGCGCGGCATGGTGAGCGTATGCAGTTCTCTTTTCAAGACGGGCCACGACGAGCGTGGAAAAGAAACCGTGAACGTCGAGCATGCGGGTGACGTTGTTCTCTCATTGGGCCCGGACATTCTCAAGATCGACGCCGAGGGCGCGGAGATTTCGATCCTCGAATCGATCGGAAAGCAGTTGGCCGGTATCGGCATCGTCTACGTGGAATACCACCGGGGGCGATACCGCCACCAGATTGAAGAGATGTTCCGCGCGACGCACCATCTGGCGCGGGGAAAGATCCGCCATCAGAACCAGGGAGTCTTTACGTACGTCAGGGAGGACTGGCTGGGGGAAGACTCGGACGCGTGGAGTGTGGGGCCATGATTGATCAGGAAAGGTGGGACTATCTGGCGGAGAAGTTCGGGGTTTACCCGGGCAGGCCGATCCGGCACTCGCCGAATCCGGGGGAGCATGCCACCGAGAAGATGCTGGTCTACGAGTTCTTCTGGAAGTGCTACCAACTGGACGAGATCGAGAAGACGGTCCTGGACATGATGGGTGGCGGCGCGACTCACGAGGATATCCTGGCCTGGCTGAAGTCGATGGAGGGCGTCAAGAAAATCTACGGCAGTACGAAGTACGAAGACGTGATGCGTACGCTGTTCGCCAAGGCGCCGTTCAACGAGGATGAGCCGCAGTACCTGGCCGCATTGGCAGAGTGGCTCCATACGGGAAAGCGGCCTGACACCGGCCAGAGAAGCGAAATTTGGAAGTGTCCTGAACCTCCACAGGGCTGCGGGCGGCCAATGGGCGGGGAGTTTTTCCCCCTGTTGGTGCTCAATGATCCCAGGTGCTCGGACTGCATCTACCGCGACGGCCACAGGGTAAAGACTCGTCTTCATGCCGATGGGGTACGCAAGGCGCTCAAGGAAATCTACGACGTCATCCACTACCAGACGATCGACGTCCCGAAAGTGAATGAACTATTGGAATCGGTTGTCCGCAGGTGGGGTGGCGCGGACGCGGTAGGGGAGTTCTGGTACCAGCAGATTGACTTGATGGCCCAGCAGAAGCCGGGATCGAAGGAACTCTTGGGACATATGCGGGACTTCTCTCGGTTCTGGCTGGCTGTCCAGGAGAACCAGCGCGGGCACACCCCATTGGACGAAATGTCCGATGAGGAGATGGCCGATCGCATCACCGGGCTGGCCGTGGAGCGACTGGGGAAGTATGGCAAGGAGCATCTCTTGAAAGTGCTGGTTCCTGACGAGAACGAACCGGTAATTGATCGGGAGAATGTCGAGGCGCTGAACCCGCTGAAGATTACGCACAAGAAGACGCCTCGGAAGAGGCCACCAAGGAAGAAGAAGGCATGAGCGATCTGTCGCAACAACTACGAAATGCCAGCGGACAAAACGGCCAGGGTGAGCTTTTGCTGAAGGCTGCGGACGAAATGGACCGACTGGAGAAACTCCTCGAAATATACCAAGAGGAGCTCACTAACATTTCAGATCGCGTTGACGATGCCATGCACATTCTGAGTGAGGCCGAAGAAGGACTCGTCGATTAACCAAAAGGCGTGATTCCCCGAACCTGTCCAGGGGAAGCATGGCACGCCACAACGCACGTCCAGCGGCCGAGAACCAGGGTGAACTGGAGCGGGCCTTCTCCGCACTCGAGGCGCGCGAACGGGAAGTGTTAAAGATTTACCGACCGTTCACCAAAACTCAGCAGCGAATACACGAAAGTCCGTGCCTGGAGCTAATTTGTAAAGGTGGAAAGAGAGCCGGCAAAACAATTCCCGGCCTTGTCGAGTTCGCCAGACGCATCCTCGGCCAGCCAATCACAGGCATCAATGGCGAGGAGCTTCCATCCCTCTGGCCATGCTCGACACCGGAAGATCCGAAGCGCTACTGGGTGATCGGCTGGGACTGGAAGCATATCGGCCAAACCCTGTACCCCAAGATGTTCGAGCCGGGACTGCTTCGCTGCATCCGCGACAAGAAGACGAAGAAGTGGCGTCTGTTCAATGAGGCGGATCCCGAGGACATGGCTCGGTACAAGGAGTCGGTTCCGAGTGAGCCGTTGTTTCCTCCGCGGCTGATCATTGAAGATTCGTGGGACTGGTACACGACTGGTTCTCGTGAAGTGAAGTCGCTCAGACTCAAGAACGGCGCCATGATCTGTTTCTATCCATCGTCCTCACAGAGCCCCAAGCAGGGGGACGACGTTCATGGGGTGTGGATCGACGAAGACATCCAGCACGCTCACCACCTGGACGAGTTCCAGGATCGCGGAACGAAGGTGAACGGCTGGTTCCTCTGGACGGTGTGGCCGCACGTTCACAACTACGCACTCATGGGGCTCTTGGATCGGGCCGCGGAGCAGGAGGAGGAGGATTCGGACAAGAGGGACATCGAGGCGATTACGCTACTGATGTCTGAGAACCCAACTATCACCAAACAGGCCAAGGACCGCGCCTTTCGGAAGATGGGCAGCGAGGAGGCGATCGCACGCCGAGACAGGGGGGACTTGCTGCTCGATGACATTGCCATGTACGACTATGCGCGAGAAATCCACCGTATTCAGACGCTTCCCGCCAGAGAATTGGCCGAACTTCCAAAAACCAGACTGGCGATTCTCAGCAAGATATTCACCGAGTTGAAGCGGTTTCCCTACGAGTGGACGCGATACCTGTCGATCGATCCGTCCCACTACCAAACGGCGGTTATCTTTGGTGTGGTCCCTCCACCGGAGATCGACGGGGTGAGTTTTGAGGGGGTGATCATCGTCGAGGACGAGCTGATCGCCAGGAAGGCTACTTCGGAAGTTCTGGCCAAGGCGGTGAAGCAGAAGATCGGTTCGAGGATGTACGAAGCGTTCATCATGGACAAGCGGATGGGCCGCGCAACCCGCGTAGGGGCCGGGGATACCGTGTTCCACGCCTACACGAAGGCTTTCCAGGCAGAGCGAATCGTCAGTAGAATTACCAAGAGCGGTTTCATTCCTGGACTGGACAAGCCGGCCAGGCGGTACTTGATGGTTCGGCAGCTGATGGGGGTCGACGACAGTGGCGATACGCGGTTCTTCATTTGCGAGCACTGCACAGCCACGATCAAGGAATTCACAACGTACCGGAAGAAGCAGCAGCGATTGCTCAATGGAGAGATGGTTGTCTTGGATGAGCCGGCAAATCCGAGAATTCATGACGCAATGGCAGGGGTGGAGTACCTCGTCGCGTACGTCACCCCCCTTCACGAGATGGGGATAGCCTACATTCAAGCGGAAGAGTACAGGAGCCAGGGCAGTCCGGCGTACCACGCCGCGCAGCGTTTGCTCAAGTTCCAGAATTCGTCATCGCCGTACGTCCATTTAGGGCCGGGAGCAGTAGCGTAAAGGAGAGATCATGGCCAAAACACCAGGAAAGACCTACACTACCCACGAAGGCATCGAGGAAGTTCTTCTTCCGACGCCACCCGTTGGCGCAAGCGTCCAATGGTTTGCACGCAACGACGACAATGCAGTTCACGCGGCGATCGTCACGGCCGTTGAATCCCCTGGCCGCGTGAAGCTCGACGTATTCCCTCCCGGCCGAGAGATGATCCGTCATCAGGGGGTGTGGCACCGTTCGTCCCCGACGCACGACAGGCCGAACAACCCCGTTACGGAACGCTCGGGCGCGTGGGATTACCTGCCGTTCCAGAACATCCCGCAGCATCATTACGAGATGCACCGCATTGAGCGGGAGAAGGCGGACGAGGCGCGGATGTTCGCTCAAGAGCGCAAGTTGCAGATGGAACGCGACTACCAGGAGAACATGAAGAAGATCCAGGAGCAGGAACCACAAGAAGTCTAATCCTCTGACCACCAGCAGCTCCCGAACCTGCATGGAGCAAGCTGGTGATCGACCTCCCTCCGGGAATCCCGACTGAGTTCTTCCGTCCACTCGTTTCCGGGTGGGTGGGAAAGCTTGAGTCCGCGGACAAGTCTCGCGCTCGTTGGCGTGAAGTCGCGGACGAGTGCGGGATGTTCGTGAATCGCTCTGCTGCGGCCATGTGGGATCCGCAGTACCAGAAGAAGTTCTGGCGTGGCGTCGAGGCACCCAAGTTCCGGATCACGCTGAACCTGGCCTACGAATACGTGGCCGTGTTCGGACCGAATCTCTTCTGGGAATGCCCCCACCGGCAGGTCACCCCCAAGCGCCCCATCCCGATCACCCCGGACATTTTCCAGGGACTGGCTCAGGCCGAATGGATCGGGATGATTCAGCAACAGTTTGAACAGCAGCAGGCTCAGTCCTACGCGCAGGATCGAGTCGTCGCCTTTCTCATGGAAGACTGGCTGAACTATTCTGCCGGGGAGACGAACCTCGAAGACGGCAGTGAGCTGGCCGTAGTCGACGCGCTGATCAAGGGCAGGGGCTGTCTTGTCTCGCGCCCCTACACCTTCCCTGGCTCGGGAAGGGTGATGACCAAGAGTGCGCACCTCCCTCCAGAAGAACTGCTGATTGATCCGGATTTTCGTTCTCTGGAGAACGCCCAGTGGATCGCTATCAAGCACATCGAGCCCCACTGGAAGGCTGAGAGACGCTTTCAACTGCCTGAAGGCTCGCTGAAGGACAAGGCATCCCTGGAGTCCACCTGGGCGTACGGAGAGAGCCAGGGGGCCTTCATGGCAGGGGAACGAGCCGCCGGCCAGACGAACGATCTGGTGGTCTGGTGGGAGATTTGGTCCAAGACAGGAGTGGGTGGCCGACTGACGGGGATGGACGAGTCGATCAAGCGCCACCTCCAGGGCGTTGTAGGGGACTATGCATACCTGGCGATCAGCCCGAACGTTCCGTATCCGCTGAACTGTCCGGCGTCGGTGCTGAGGCAGGGAGCGTCCGAGGACGAAGTTCGCCAGCGGTTCAGTTGGCCGATTCCGGTGTGGACGGATAACGCGTGGCCCATCCAGGTACTTGACTTCTACCCCAACACGGACATCAGCGATCCCAGCGCCGCGTGGCCGATACCACCCCTGTCGCCGGCGCTGGGTGAAATCAAGTTTCTGAACTTCATTATCCCCTGGCTCACCAACCGTATCTGGAGTTCCTCTCGCGACTTCTGGGCGGTGGCCGGGGCCCACTACGACGAGCTCCTCAAGAACCTCCAGGAGGGCGGGGACCAGACGGTGATTCCCGTTCCCCATGGCGCTGAGGACGTGCGCAAGGTGGTGCAGATGATCCAGCAGCCCGAGACTCGCGCGGACGTGTGGCGGATCGTGGAACTGGTCACCGATCTTTTCCGGCGCAGAACGGGACTTGTCGACTTCGCCTACGGGAAGAACGAGGGGGGGACGCAGAACCGAACGGCAGAGGAGACGATCGCCAAGGCTCGCGCGGTAGGGACGCGCCCCGAGCACATGCAGAAGAAAGTCGTCCAGTGGCAGAGCAAGTTGGCCGCCACGGAAGCCTTTGTCACTCGGTTGTTCGTCAAAGGCACGGACGTTGAAGATCGCTATGGGCCGGTAGGGAGATGGCTCTGGGAGACGTTCATCATGAGCACGAACGTCGAACTGGTAGTTCGTCAGATGCAGTATTCGATCGCCGCCAGTTCCATCCGCCGCCCGAATCGTGATCGGGACATCGCCAACCTGATGCAGGTATTCCAGCACTGGATGAGTCTTGTTCAGCAGTACGGCACGCAGACCGGCGATTACACTCCGGCCAATGGAATGATGGAGCTGTGGGGCGATTTGCACGACATGGACGTGGATAAGATCTACATCCCGCCGCCTCAGGAGGACGACGAAGCCAAGCAGATGCAGCAGGCTCAGATGCAACTGGAGATGCAGAAGCTCCAGGCGGACATCGAGAAGTCCAAGATGGACCTGCAAGGGAAGATGATCGACGCCGAGGCCAAGAAGATCGACGCACAAGTGAAACAGGCCACGGGCGGGATCGACATCATGGGCAAGCAGCTCGACTTGGAATTCGATCAGGCTCGATCGACCCAGGATCTCCAACGGGACAGAGTCCAGCACATTCTCGACTTACTTCAAAATCAGCAGCAGTTTGAACAGAAACTCGGCCAGCAGGAGCGTCTTGGCCAATTGAAGATCCAGCAGGCCAGGGTTGCAGCTAAGGCTAAACCACAAACTAACGGGAGCAAGTGATGGCCAATTTGAGTGACGCCGCCCAACGCGCGATTGCCGCGGCCATGGGCGACATGACCTTGGCGTGGGAGATCATCACGACGCTCAACGCCGTGGACCTGCTGTCCGGCGCCGAGGCCGAATACATCAATGGCGTAACGGCCGGAACGTCCGCCGCCGGAAAGGCGGTTGTGCTGGACAGTAGCTCCCAGATCGACGCGCTGGACGTCATTGCACCCTCTGTTAATGGAACGGCGGTGACATCCACCGGAGCCGAGCTGAATCTTCTGGATCTGTCGGTCGTCGGCGCCTTGGCCAAGGTGAAAAAGATTTCTATCACGAGCACCCCAACCGGGGCCGAGCAGGATACGACGTGGGATCTTCCGGCCAAATGCGCGGTGCTGGGAGTGTTTGTGGACGTCACCACCGCGGAGGCGACGGGCACCACGAAGACGCTTGACGTGGGGACGTTGTCCAGTGACAGCGGAACGGCCGACGGATTCCTTAACGGGATCAGCGTTGCGACCACGGGATTGAAGAAAGGCACCCTCGCTTCGGCGGGGCAGACTCTTGGTTCGCTTCTTTACGTGGACGAGGGCGGAACCGGCGAATTGGTTCCTGAAATGTCCATTGCACCTGGAAGCGTGAGCGTCACGTACACCGCCGGCGACAGTGACTGGGCTGAATTCCGGGGCGATATCTACATCATCTACATCGAGATTGGATAAATGAACATGGATGCGTTTTTCGAGTCCCATTCGGATCTACGAAGGTATGCGGATCTGGTTGTGGCCCCTCCCACCAGGAGCGAGCTCGTGAGCAGTTTCCCCGAGGTGGAGGGTGATGGCGAGTTCGACAAGGATGCCTACACCACCAGTCCGCCTCTGACGAAATTTGCTCTCTATGCCATTTCACGCAAGAATGGGAACAGCCACCCATTCGCGGCGATGGTGGCATGTCAGCGTGCGGCGCGAGTGGTCACCGATGACGTGTTCTGGGCTGGCCGGCCGCATTTCGCTCAACTGTACGGAGAGAATTACTACCAGGACGTGAAGACGGCCCTGGCCAGCCAGGGGGTCAGTCTCGGGGCCCACGACGAATATTGCCCTGAATTGGCACGGTACAAGGGCGATCCGGAGGCGGTGATCAGTCGGGCTCGTGGTCGCAGCTACATCAAAAGCCTCTGCGAGAAACGGGGCTGGGCGTGTGAAGGGATGGTGAGCGTCAATGGCCGGCAACCGGACAGGGATCCCATGGAAAATAGCGTCCCGCTGGCCGAGGATCTCATTGCCGAAAACACGCAACGCATGATACAAAAGAACCCGGAGTTGACTCGCAAGTCGCGTCGTGAACTTCGGGAAATGGTGATCGGCAAACACGGGAGTTCCTAGCCATGGCAGTTACTGGACTCACAAGGCGGGTGGTCGCGTCGGCGCTCAAATCCCACACGTACGCGGATCAACTCTGTGATGCGATCGACTCTGCCGCGGCATTGAACGTCGGAGTCGAGTACGCTGTGCAGGTGGCCTTCGGCAGTCCGTGGTCTGAGGCCGCCGGCGGTTTCATCGACGCTGTGGAAAATGACACCGCATTGACGGCGTACGAACTGGACGGTCTTGCCAAGGCCCTCGGGGACAGGGTGGCCGCCCTGGACATCAACGAAGAACTCGGATAAACGGGCCTAGCCCGACATCTCGCGCTCCCGGACCTGTCGCAACACAGGGAGTAACGAGATGGGACACCTTTCTCAGCCTACGTACCCGTGCGATCAGCGCGTGGGGACACTCCGTGCCGCCATCGCCGAATCCGGTACGGTGAGCACGCCAATCGACATCAGCCCCTTTCGTTCGGGCGGGATGTACCTCACCACCGAGTTCGACACGGACGTGATCACGTTCCAGGGCTCGAATGCCAGTGACGGTACGTTCGCGGTGATCCACGGCGCCGCGGGGGCGGTCGTGACGTTCACGGCGACCACGGGCGCCCGCTGGTACAGCTTGCCTCCAGAATTGTTCGACTTCGCTTTCCTCAAGGTGGTTACAGGCACCGGCGCTGCGGCAGCCGCCACGATTGTCTTCTCGCTGAAGACGTAAAAGGATTCTGATGCGACGCTCTCGCCTACTGATGTGCGGCTTCGGCCTACTGCTGGTGTTGATCAGCTACTCACCGGTGTTTCTGTTGGCCATGCGAATTGACAAAGACGAATGGAAAAAATTCGGGGCTGGATTCGGAATTGCAGTCGTTGTATCTAGTGGTGTGCTGGCGAGGGAAGTCTGGAGATACGCCGCTGGCAGCCAAAGTAATTACGGCACCCGCAGCGTCACGAAGACCTGCGGCCTGCCAGTTGTGGATGACACGCATGGGTACGACTGATGACGGAGTGGATTTCAGGAGCACTGCTGGTTGCGGCTGGTGCCGCGATTGCCACTGTGATCCAGGCTATCGCCAAGTGGCAGCTGTCGATTCGGGAGCATGAAAACAACGTCGATCAGCGAGTCCAGAAAGATGCAATCAGCGCCTACGCCGAAATCAACAACCGAGTACTGGAGGCCAACCAGCAGCTGCACGATCAGCTGACGCGGCTGCTTGCAACGAACGATCAACTGCAAGAGAAAATTGACAAGTTGCAGGTCACGAACCAGCAACTGTCGAAGGAAATTGCCGAACTCAAGGAGGAGCTGCGGCAGCTGCGGGTTTACTTGGCGTCGGTGGAGGAAAAGACAAAAAATCCAAAAGGAACGTGAGCACGGGTGGCGCTCAAATGCCGGTGTTGTAAAGGTGGCCGATGACAGTCGAAAACACACTCATGCGATGGATGGCACGCGCCTACCTCTGGATAGTGCTCACCGTCGCCTCGTGCGAGCCGGCCGCGGGGCAGGTCGACTACCCAATCGTGCTGTTGCAGGGTCCGCACGGTCGTACGCGCAATGCAACGATCGCGGAACTCGGCCAGTACGACATGCCGATCTGTGCTCTCATCGAACGACTGCCTGACGGTTCAACTCGCGTGCTGGATGCGGCCGGTGCAATGGATCCTGTCGTGTCGTTCGACGGGATCCGGATCGCCTACGGACGCATGGCAGGCCAGGGAGTCGATCTCCGCGAGGTCAACGCTGACACGCTGCAGTTCAAGACGCTGGTCAACTGGCAGCAGATTTGGAATCCGCCACGCAGCACGTTCAAATATTCGCCTACGCCGCTGCCGCCTGATTCCGCCACCGCTGAATTCTGGAATGAGCAAGGCATGCTCTGGTTTGACCGCGGCGTGTGGATCACGGCACCAGCCTACACGCCGACCGGCATCGTGTTCGCGACGAATGCGAGTTACTACACGACTCCCGAAGCAAGTGGGTCCGCTCCCATCTTCGAGTTGTGGCGCTGCGATCATGATGGCCGCAACATTGAGCGAGTCGGATTCCACACGATCAATTCGTCTGATCACCCGCACATTTTGACCAGCGGCAAGGTGATGTGGTGGCAGCAGGAGGATGTCGGAATCAGGGCCGGCATGTCCGGCATCTGGCAAATGAATCCAGACGGCACCAACAGCTCCGATCCGATTGTCTCGGCTCTTGGCAGCGAGCAGACCGGCGGATTCTTCGCACTGCCACCGCACTTTGAAACCCAACTCTCGGACGGGTCGATTGCGTTCATCCATTACTACCAGACGAGGAATGAGGGACGACTGCTGCAAATCCCCGTCTGGTCGCCAGGCATGGGTGGGGGAACGCGATATTCCAAGCCGAATCCGCTCGACAACCCGGGCGTCCGCAACGGATACACGCCGGGCGCTGTGATCGCCAATGGTCAGATCACGCAAGGCGACGCGATCTATTCCAAGTGGGGATTTCAGCCACGTGGACTGAAATCGCTGACGCCCGCAATGACTGCCGAGGATGCTCCGCCGGCAACGATCGATGGCCAGCCGGCCGGTACTGTCACACATCCAGCCGGCGCTCCCGGAAACAAAGTGCTCGTTACCTGGAACAAGGCTGGCGAAGCCGGATCGAGCACGCACGGGATTTACCTGATCGACCCAGCGCAAGTGCAGGACCACACCGTCGCCTATCTTCAGCAGGTGATCGACACGCCGCAGGCCGAGTACATGGCGAAGCCGCGCGTGCCGTACTCTCAAATCTACGGGATCGACACGCCGCCGAATATCGAGCAGCAAGAGCCGGCGGAACATCTGCGGCCGGGCGAACCGTACGGGATCGTAGGATCCGGCTCCATGCTGCTGCGTGAAGCGGAGGTATTCCAGGGGCTCCAGTACCAGGGTGGTGATATCGATCCCGGCGTCACGACGAATCCCAACAGCATCGAGTACATCGCAATCTATCACGCGAATCCCACGCCGCTGAATCCTCGTCAGGATTTTCTTGAGCAGGCATGGAGCAAGCTCGGCAGCGGCAAGCGACATTTGTCTGGCTGGCACAATGGCATCGGCATGCTGACTCCGCTCTATGTCGACGGTGTCATTCCACTACGAAAATGGCGACTGGCGGACGGCTCGATTCAGGAAGGTGGAACGCAACCGGCAGGTGCAACAGCAATCCTTGATCCAGCCGGCATGCCGGATACGTCGTTCCTCGTCAAACTGCCTGCCGACCAACCGTTCTGGATCGCGCTCTTGGATGCAGCGAAGCGAATCGTATCGGTGTCTCAGACGCTTCACCAGGTCCGGCCGGGCGAGCATCTGACGCAGTGCAACCAGTGTCACACGCACTGGAATCCACAGCCGTGGAACGTGTACGACGCCTTCGCTGGGACCGAGGAATACACGATCCGCAAGCTACGGACAGTGAAGCCGGTGACGGAGTTCTACGCTGACGTGCGCCCGATCCTGTTGGCTCTCGGCATGTCGACCGAATTCAACGAAATCGCACTTAGCGAAGGCGATTGGCAGCGAGGATTTGAGAGCGACCAGGTGAAGCCGCTCCGCTCCCGTCATTCGCAGCTGTATTACTCGGCACGTGACCAATTCGGCGCAACGCCAGGGCAACTGGAGGTGTTGGCCAACTGGATCGACACCGGAGCGACCAGAGATACCTACTGGCAGGGACAGCCGACAGGACTCCCCCAGGCCGACACGCTCCCGCCAACCGTCCATGTCTACTCACCGCGACGGCGCGAGAACCTTGGGCCGATCGACAAGTTCGTCATCGGTATGGCAGATCCGGATTCAGGGCTCGGCGAGTGGTCAGTCACGCTCGACGCCGAGGTGGTCGTTGCTGGCAACGCACATCCACCGGGCAGCGACCTCTCGGCGTTGTTCATCGAAGACGACGAGGTGTGGACGCTCACACTAGACGAACCGATCACGCAGGAGGACGGCTGGCACACGCTCAGCGTGCGAGCGAGGGACACGTATCTTGGTCGATTCGGCGAGGTGACCGGAAACCTTACCAAGATCGATCGGTACTTTGCGGCGGGCTCTGGCGAGCCGCCCCCACCGATTGAACCACCGACATGCGAAGAGCTGCTGGCTCAGTGCGAAGCGGAGCAGCAAGTCCTACAGCAGCAGATAGCGGACCTGCAAGCACAAAGCACCGCGGACGCAGCGACGATCGCCATGCTGCAGGCTCAGGTGGCGCAACTCGAAACCGAGAAGGCAGCGCTCAAGGCTCAGATTGCAGCCGCATTGGTCGAGGCACAGCAAACCGTGGAGGCTCTGCAATGAGCAAGCGAAGCGACGGCAAGGCGTGTGACCGTTCACACGACACTCCGGCTCGGCGACGCGGTAAATGCCCGCGATGCGGATCGCGCGACCCGCTGTTGACTGCGGCGAACACAATGCACAACACCGCTTTCTGCCAGCAGTGTCGGTGGCAAGGCTGCCAATGCGAGACGCTCGGTCGATACGTTCCCGATGTGCCAAACGAGACTGGATGGATCTTGCGGGAGGTATACGGCTACAAGGGGCACGTCGACTACGTCTGCATCAGAGACGCAAACGACGCCGGCAAGTCGAACATGGAATGGTATCACGAGGATGAACCGCCATCACTTGACTTGATTCTGGAGATCGCTGCGGGAAAACCGATTCCCAGTGGGCGGTTCAGGGGCAGGCGATATGCGGAGGTGCATGGCTAATGGCCGACCAGCAGCTAGAAGCCCTCACCGAAATCACTTCTCTGGCCGCCGGCGACGAATTCCTCGTCAACGACGTCAGCGATACCACCGATGACGCCAACGGCTCGCCGAAGAAAGTTCTGGCATCCAGCCTCGGCGTGCTCATCAACGGTGGCGCGCAAGCGGCCGCCTTCACGGCAGACCCCAACCACCACTACCTGCTCGACAACGAGAGCGGCGTCACCGACCGCAATCGCCTGATGACGCTGCCGACGACGGGCCTGGTTGTCGGCGACGAAATCAGCTGGGAAATGTCGGTGCAGAACGCGACGAACGACGGCACCGCTCATTTCCCTGTTGCACCGCATTGGTGTTGGGAGATCGAGGACGCCGGGAATCTCATCAACGGCGCAGCCTACACGCCGATTACCGGCACCGCTGGTTTCGGCGGCAACAAGTGGTCGTACTGGATCAACGGTGAATGCGGTCGTGTGCGCTGGAACGGCACGACGTGGATCATGGTGAATCCTGGGGGCAGAGCTGCACAGAGAATCGGTCACAGCGGAGCTGCTCCCACGACCGACAATACGACGGTGGCAATGGATTTGTCGGCGCTGACACAACGGATCGACAACGCTGGGCGCAGAGACACCACCAACGATCGGTATTACACGAAGCGTGCTGGCGACTACCGCATGATAGCCACGGTGAGGAAGGTTGATTTGGACGGCACCGCTACACCGCGTATGCTCGTGGCTTGGCGGATTAACGAGTCTACTCAATCGCCTGTTGCGTCCGCGTCCATCGAAATTGCCGGCGAAGAGGTGACACCGTCGCTACCAATGTTTCGGGCGTTAGTCGCGGGAGAGTACAGTTACGCGGTGAATAATTCTGGCCCAGGCACCGTGGACACGGCCGACTGCGAAATAATCAGTGAGGAAACGTTGTAGATGGCACTCCCACTCACGACAGCAACTGTTTTGCGTGCCGCATTCCCAGAGGCCTTGCTCTCTGATTTTGAGTGTATGCGCAGATCTGATGGGCAAGTGGAAATCGAATCGTGGAATCCGTCCTTGGGCGCGGAACCGACCGAGCAGCAGATCACCGACTGGGCAACCGACGTCATTCCGCTCCCGTCGGGACAACTATTCAGCGCATGGCTGGCGGAACACGGCGGCGATTCAGCCGCAACTGCACGTCGACGAGCGAGAGACGTGCTGTCCAAGGCCAACGATCATTCCAACATGGTCGACAAGGCAATCGTGCTGGAACTGGTGGATCTGCTCAACACGCAAGCGAGCCAGATGGAAGCACTGCTGACGTGGCTGGGCGGAACGAACCTGCCGAATCGCAATCAGCTGCCGGGATTCGCGTTTCCCACGCCGACATACCAGCAGGCACGTACAGCGATTGTTGACCGGATTACCAACGGCGAGACGGATGCGTAGATGACAGATTTCCTCGAACTCCGCAGCGGAGACTACCTGATTCTTCGCGGCACGGATCGATTGATCCTGCGAGAGGCCGCGCCGGCGGCGGGGACACCGCTCAGAATGTCGCTACTCGGCGCGGGAATATCATGGTTCGGCCTGATGGTCGGGGCAGCTAAATTACTCGCGAGTACGACGGTCTAAAGAAAGGGCGGGTAGCAACATTAGTGACAATACCACGCTCGACGCAGGCGCCGGCGGAAATGTTCTCCGTACCCTGGAAGACGGCTCCAGCATTCATTATCCGGTGGGGTGTGTGGCCCTCGTAACGACATTGGGCACGCCGGACGTAATCAGCATCCAGGTCGCGGTTGCACTTGCCGATAGCCTTAGTAATCCGACCGTCAACTTACAGGGTGCCTGCGTGCTCTGCTGGAACGGATCGACTTGGGATCGTGTGTCTGGCGACACGACTGGTCTATACGTGCACGGTCCCGCCGCTGAGAACGCAGCCGTCGGCGGGAATCCGCTTCTGGCTGGCGGCCGCTATGACGCAACGCCTCGTACGCTAGACGATGGAGACGTGGGAGCTGTCGCCCTGGACGCCGACGCAGCTGTCCATGTCTCGGACGGCGGAAACTCACTCACCGTTGATGGAACGGTCACGGCTAATCTGTCTGCAACCGACAATGCTGTGCTGGATGCGATTCAAGCCGCCGTCGAAGGCACGCTCACCGTCGGCAGCCATGCCGTCCAGGAAGACGGTGCCGCATTGACCGCTCTGCAACTGATCGATGATGCGGTCTACACGGATGGCACAGGGACGCCCAGCAAGGGGCTGGCCGTCATGGGTACCGACGGCACGAATCCGCAGCTGGTGTCGGTTACGACAGGCGGACACGTCCACATCCACGACGGCGGAAATGCGATTACCGTGGACGGCACGGTGGCAGTAAGCGGTACAGTAACCGTCGGCTCTCACGCTGTAACGAACGCTGGCACTTTTGCTGTCCAAGAAGACGGTGCCGCGCTCACTGCACTGCAGCTGATCGATGATGCTGTCTACACCGACGGGACCGGCACGCCGTCCAAGGGCATCCTCATCATGGGTTCGGACGGCACGAATCCGCAGTCGATTCTGACGAATACCCAAGGATGTATTCGCGTCATCAACGCCAGCGGTGGTGCGCTGCTGGTCGGCACCCATACCGACGACACGGCGTTCAGCGGCTCGACAAACATCGTGGCCGTCGGAGGTGTGTATAACGCCATCCTGGATCCTGTAGACGACGGCGATGGCGGTGCGTGCCACATCACCGAGTACCGGGGACTGCACGTCAATTTGCGGCAGGCCGACGGTACAGAGATCACCAGCGGCGGAGGTGTCGAGGCGGAAGCGCTACGCGTCACAATCGCCAGCGACTCGACTGGCGTTCTGAGCGTCGATGACAACGGCGGCGCTCTTACCGTTGATGGCACCGTCAACCTGGCACCGACGACAAGCGGTGGATTGACACCGTTCTATTCGGTCGATCTGGATGAGAGTGAAGAGCAGATCAAGGCCACTGCAGGACAAGTGTACGGCTGGCAGATCACCAACGTGGCCACGACACCTCGCTACGTGAAGTTCTACAACGCGACTGCGGCGACGGTTGTAGTGGGGACGACTGCGCCGGCGTTCACTTTGGAAATTCCATCGCAGGGCGACGCAAACGCGGCTGGTGTAGTGATGCCGATAGCTGCGATGGGTATCGAGTTCACGACGGCAATCACCGTCGCTGCAACAACCGGAGCCGCTGACAATGACACAGGTGCACCGGGAGCCGGCGAAGTAAAAATTGCCGTGTTTTACAAATGAGCGTCGGATTCTGGGTGGCATACATGGGGATCTACGGCGGCGGGCCGGTGGCCGACTTTCCTACGACAACGATGGGTGACGCCGAGAGGCATCCATACGCACAAATCGAGGAAGTCAGGCACTTGCAGTCTCAGATCGAGGGAGTCAGGCATACTCAGTAATGGCCATTGAACTCACAATCTGGACGTACGAAGACGCCGTCGAGCGGCTCTTGGACTCGTTCGAATACACCAAGAGCGGCAAGCAGCATCGCCTTGCGCGGGAAGCGGTGTTGAACTGCTACCGGGACCTCCCAACCAAGCACCAGTGGAAGTATTACAAGCGGCGCCACGTCCTCCAGACGAGCGCCCAGTACACGACAGGAACCGTAGCTTTCGACTATACGGGCGGCACGAACGAGCGAGAACTGACGCTGTCAGGCGGCACTTGGCCAACGGACGCTGCCTACGGTGTCATCCAGATCGGCAACGACAATTGGCCGGTCGCCTCGCGCGTCAGCAGCACCGTTCTCATCCTGGACATTGACAGAAACCCTGGAGCGGACATTGCCTCGGGAACTGCGTATACGTGGTATCGGGAATCGTACCCCCTGCCTGTGCTTACCAGAAGGATCGGGGAGATTGTCGATCCGGACGACTACAACGCATTGAAGTACGTCCACGAGGAACTGGCGCTCACGCTTCAAAGGGGGTATTACGGAGCAACCACGGATCGTCCGGAATGGTACACGATCAGAAACGACGATCGCTTCATCAACTCGCTGTCTGTCGTCTTTGGCCCGCCACCAAACACGCAGCGAACGTACGAACTGGTGGAAGCATCCAGTGGCCGCCCGCTAGTCACCGAAGTGTATTCCACGGGGACGGCTGGCGTATCGGCGGACTCGGCGGTGGTTACCCTCACCGGCGCCAGTCTCGTCGGTGCCAAGCACCTAGGAGGAATTCTGCGACTGACGGACAGCACGACGGTGCTTCCAACCTCCCTCAGGGGTGGATTGTCAGCTGACAACCCGTACCTTTATCAGCGCGTCATCATGAGCGTGGATAGTTCCACTCAGGTGACGGTGGATCAGGTGGTTCCGGAAACGCTCTCCGGCGTCAAATTCACCATTTCGTCACCCATTGACATCGAAACCGGCGCCATGACAACTCTGTTCTGGCGGATGTGCGAGAGAGAGTTTGCCGAGCTGCTCAACGCTGACAACAAAGAGCTTGCGAAGCGGCTCGCTGCCGAAGAGAGAGCTCTGGGCTGGGGGAAGGACGCCGATCGCAGGAGCACTCAGATCCAGACGGCCGTCTCGCCACCATGGGGTGCCGGCGCCGCCTTCCTGGTAGGAGACGTATCACCTCTTGGTTGATTTCCTGTACAAGCAGTCCTTGGACACCATTGCGGCCGACATCCTGGCCAACGTGTCCGCTCTGAGCGACCTGCCAACTGGCAGCACACTTCCCGTGCGCTACCTGGACTGGGAGGATGTGGTGAAACACGGCGGGGTTACGATGCGATGGGTGGAGGAATACCCGGTTGCAAGAGGCGGAACGAACGAGCGAGATCTAAACGTGTACCCGTGCATCCTCTGTGTTGTCATTCAGGAGCGTCTTCAACTGACAAACGAGGCCACTGGCGTGGGTGACTTCCTGCAGGCCGTAAGGCGCCGCTACAGCCACCAGAGAAGACTCTCGGCAGTAAGCGATTCCGGTACGAACGAGATCGTCTGCACGGTGGAACGAGGCCCCCGGGCACCGAGAGACTATCGGGACAAGAACATTCAGACCATGGCTATAATGGCCTGGTTCATCGAGTCACGAGGATAACCACAGCTCCCGAACCTGTCCGGGGAGTAAGTGGATGTCCGGTGGCACTCATAGCCAGGGGGTGTTTTCCAAGCTCTTGATCGAGCCGGGAACCAGCCCCCACACGTTCGACGCGAACTCGGAACGCTACGAGTTCCTGCGCGAAAACCTGCGCATGCACGAACGCATCGTAGGCGGCGGGGAGATGACCGGCTCCCGCTCCCGGCGCCATGAGCGCACCCGCCTCGGCGTCCCCTACATCTACGGATCCATCCTTAAGTGGATCTCACCCGCGGAACTGGACACGCTGTTGATCCACATGCTGGGGAACAATCAATCCCCCACGGATCAATTCAATCTCACCGAATCCCTCCCGTACTGCGGGATTCTCTTGGATCGTGACGAGGGCGTCTTCCAGTACAACGACAACAAGGTAACTCGGTGGATTCTCAGGGGGACGGCGCCGGAACTGAACGATCAGTCTGCTCCCGAACTTGTCACTCTGGAGCTCTTTGTCATCGGCAGCCAGGAGGTAGGGCCCAACGATTCTGGCGCCCCCTCCTGGCCGGGCTCCGAGCCTTCGTTAGGAACCAGCGCCGCATACGCTCCCTACGTTCTTTCAGACACGGACAGCGCTGTCACGATCAAGGGATCAGCACGCGCCATCACCGAGTTCGTTCTCGTCTGCGATCACCGCTGCTACGCACGGTACGTGAACAGTCTCGTTCCACATTCGATCATCGAGCGGGACCGGATCATCCGGGCGCGGTTCCGACTGCCCTGGAATTCGACGTACTCGAGCCTCTACGCCACCGATCTGGCCGGCGCGGCAGCGTCTGTTGTGCTGACCAACGGAGCATTCAGCACCACCTGGACGTTCGACCGACTGCAGATCGCCAGGAACACGCCAGCAGCGGACAGGGGGAGAGAAGAGATTGGATTGATCCTGGACGGCCAGGTGACAGACAGAAGCCTGGACTCAAACGAACTGTTGGTACTTAACGATGCAACAGCCTGATGACTTCAACGAACTGGCCCAGCAGCTCGGCCGTGCCATGCTCAATGCATTCAAGCAGATGCAGCAGGTGCCGCCCAGCGAAAGCGTGCCACCCTTGGATCTTCCGGATACAGCACGCCCGGAAAGGGACATGCTCCGCCGCTTCAGCGAAGACGATCCTTCCGGCCTCCACGCCTACCAGGTGGAGCATGAGGCGAGGAACCGCGTTCCGCACGAGTCGTCCACTCGGCTCCTGGATCAGCTGGGCGAGAAGGGGGAAGTCGAGAGCCGCTTTCGCAATCGGGAAATGGATTTGATCGAGGACATGATGCGGGACATTGGGAACGACCACATGCGGCTGGAGTCCATAACCAACGCATACGAGATCGGGCGTGAATCACTCTGTGGTGGAAATGAAATGTACTGATGACGTACTTCAAGATCGGAAACTACCAACACCCGAACGGCGAAGTCTTTCTCACCCGTCACGAGGCGTACAACAACTACTCGGCCCGTGACGAGCGAGTGAGCCGCACCCATCGTCTGCACATTTCCGGCCAGATCATCGCCGATACCGCTGCGGAGTTTCTGTCCCGCGCGAACGAACTGAATATCGCCTATGCCAACGATTACGAAACAGTCGGACTCTACAACGATGATGGAACGCCGACCACGCATGTTCTGGATACCACGGCAACAGACAATCTGTCAGGCAACAAGATCGAGTATCTGTCCTGGAACACGGAGGATCCCGCGGAACTGGCGACACACCGCTCCTTCTCGGCAGTCATTCGGGCCACGTTCGATTTCGCGTCCAGCGAGATTATGCACTTCGCGGAGACGATCACGCGGATCGGTGCCACGACTGGCCGGTATGTGTGGGTGATCACTCCTGTGCCTACTCACCTGGTTGGAGTCCCGCCGTTTCAAACCGTGGTGTCTCCAATCCGGCAGCTCGTGAGTCAGTTCACCCCCCAAACGATCATCCAGTATGGGCACATTGTCGGCTGGAGCACCTATCCATTTGGGAACGTTCCACCCCCGGTGTTCCCACAGTACGAGCAGCCGCTGAGGCGACAGATCGTAACCCACCGCCCGAAGTGGCACGGCAATCAGCACCGTGAGTACGGCGTGTCCTGGCGCTACGTGATGCAGCTGTACCCACCCGCATTCCCTCTACCGACAGTCCTTTCGTAGGAGCAGACAGATGACTATTACCGCTGGCGCAACAGTCACCATCCAGCAGATCCGGCGCGCGGATCTCAGCCAGGATGAAGTGAAGCTGTACCCGATTCCTTTCACCAGCCTGAGGGTGTTCGACGCGATCACGACGCTCCTTCCCAATGCGGGCGGCACAGATGATTTGGGGCTGATTGGTGGGACACACGGCAGCGCCACCCCCAGCCTTCAGTCCAGCGATTTCGGCGGAAGCACGATCGGACAAAAGGCGCGTTTCCTCTGGCAGCTCCCCCCGGAGTACGACGCTGGACAAACGATCCAGATCATGGCACATGGCGGGATGCTGACGACGGTCGCCGATACCACGGCTACGATCGATTTTTCTGTTTTCAAATCGGACAACGAAGCTGGGGTAGATGGATCGGATCTCGTGGAAACCGTAGCCCAGTCGATCAACAGCCTCACTCTGGCGGACAAAATCTTCACGCTCACCGGATCCGGACTGCAGCCTGGCGACTGGCTGGACGTGCTGATGACGTTCGACGGCGTCGACAGTGGGGATGCCGGGGTAATGAAGGGGATCATTTCCATGCTGGCCTTCCGTCTGGATATTCGAGGCTGATGTGGGACTGGGCGCCGTTACATTTTCGGACCTCACTGCGCTCGCAGGGGGAGAGATGACGCTCAGCCGCGGCGTGCGGCCGAGCACGTGTCTGTTGCGCAGCATCCCCTCCGAAGAGAACCTGGATCGCAAGATCGGCACACTCACGTTCCATTGGGACGAGCCGCTGACGGAGATCTCGTTCCCGGATTCAGCCGTCGCGGAAGTCATCCAGCGCAATCTCATTGGCCGCGAAGGGTGGATGTTCGACATCAAGGTTGTCGATCGGAGGTGGAAGTGGCGTTATCACCGGATCGACGGCACGTACAACATGCGTGCGCCGGACGGAACGGTTCACGACACTTATAAAAAGAACTCAGCGCAATTAGCTGGATTGCTGCTGGACGCAATGGGCGAGACTGGATACAGCGTGGGCCTTATGCCGACCACGGTATTCCCGCCTGTGATGTGGAACCGCGCCCGTGCAGCGCTGGAACTTGAGTGGCTGTGCGATCTCCTGGGGTTTGTTGTCGTCCTGCAGCTGGACAACACGGTGGCCATTAAGCGGCTCAATGACGATGCCGGCGCAAACCTTCCGGACGGAGCGATCGTCACACCAGCACACTTCCCCTGGAAGCCGGCGGCCATGCCGGCCACCTTGAGAGTTCAGGCCGACCCCACCGTCATTCAGGACGAAATGACACTCGAACCCGTGGGATTGGATTCCGATGGCAGCATCCAGCCAATAGACGACTTGAGCTACAAGCCGGCCGGAGGATGGGGCGATCAGTGGCCAGGAGCCTTCCCCTCTGTGGCCATTGAGGATCGGCACCTGGCGTTTCAAACGGTGTGGCGATGGTGGCGGCCGGTGACGACTTCATTCCCTGACGGGGATACGGAAACGATCACATCCCTGGAGCAGGTGGAGCTTCTGGATCACTTGGTTGAAGTGGGTGCGGATCCAGATGGAGTACTGAAGCCGCTTCCACCAGTCGTGCGCGGCACTTTCTGGCCGCTGCAGGATCTGGAAGACGACACAGGAACGGACGTCGTCTATTCGGGAAACTTCCGCATCCTGGCCGACAAGCAGGTTGTCGAGTTCGAGTATCCCGTGTACTCAGTTTCTTCCGGACAGATATCCGAGCCGACGCTGAAATTGATCACAGCCTACCGTGTTCGCAAATCCGACGGATCCGGATACGGCGTGTTCACGTCGGACCAGAACCTTTCCGCCACGGGTGGTAGCGGGATCCGTGTGCTGCAACACCCCGAACTGACCAAGAAGATTGTCACGACGCCAGTCTACGGGTCCGTGAGTTCCAACGCATTTTCGATCGGCGCGGAAGCCACAACGTACCTGCTAAATGTCAACCGCACGTACAACTTCGCGCAGGCTCAGGACGTGACCTACAACGGGATCGTGAAGCAGGACCTGGATGGCGCCATTGCCCAGATCAGTTGGCGCGTCGGAAAGGGCGTGCCGGCCTTCACGAGAATCGGGCGGTACACGAACCTTCCATTTACACCTTAC